>OGHS01000698.1_pt1 | contig 13350 bp, 8 predicted proteins | sample 1571611 | NCBI WGS metagenome assembly OGHS01 (sample SAMEA2581944, study PRJEB24529) | metagenome | biome: Human gut stool | place: China | collected 2011 | reverse complement strand
GTAGCTAGCGTTCATCCTGAGCCAGGATCAAACTCTTCATTGTAAAAGTATTGTTCATCTATCCCATAGGATAGCGTTTTGCTCTGTTCAGGATGCCGTACAATTTATTGACTCTATTACCTATACCTATATTATATAAGCATTGACGGTTCTATTTTAACTTGTACTACTTGTATTGTTTATCAATATTTCAAAGAACTTGCGCTTCGTTTTCAAAAGCGGGTGCAAAGGTAAGGGGTTTTATTTTAACTGCCAAACTTTTCGGAAGTTTTTTTTCGTTTTTCTTTTTCGGTTCGTTTCTCAGGCTCTCTTGGCGAAAGGGAAAGAAGGGACGAAAACGAAAAACGCTAAACCGCGTTTCTTTGCGAATCGGACTGCAAAGATAAGAACTTTATTTATTATAATCCAAACTTTTCCGGATCTTTTTTGTTCTTATAGTTAGGCGGTCCTACGCTTTGTCATCATGTCAATTCCGCAAGGCTCTCCTCTCCTGGAAAGCGGGTGCAAAAGTACTCGCTTTTCGGATATACTCCAAATATATTCCACTGTTTTTTTGAAGTTTTTTTAAAGATATATGCTAACTAGCTGAATCATAACGATGTTGTAGAACATATTTTTTCAACAGCGGGAGAAAAGGACAATGGAAGCGAGGGAAAGGATACATTATTGTATTCATGCGTACGTATGTGTGCGCGCAAGCAGAATAAAGAAGGAAGCGGGCAGGACGAATATACACAGAAGTTTTTCGCACTTTCCTCTATCACCTATCACCGGAAACTATGAACGTCCCTGTTCATCAGGGTTTAAGGCATGGTGATAGGTTGCTGTCAACCTATCACCACACCTGTCACCTATCACCCGACGGAAGACGATGAAGGGGAACAATAAACAATAGATATACAGGATATTAATAGACTAAATACGGGATAGGAATAACCAATATATAGGATATTAATAATTCACATATAGGATATTAACAACCTACGTACAGGGTGTTAATACTCAATACATAGGCTATTAATGACTAAGAAGACAGGCAGTAATGACTGAAAAGCAAGTATCAAGAGCCGAAAGAGAGCGGTAGAACAGACAGTTTCAAGTAACAGAAAATGTAGTTTCACCACAGTGTCTTGTTTTAAAATAGGTTGACTCCTAAAATCCCAATTATGGAAAAGGATCAAACATTACGTCTGTCATCTGCCTTGGAGCGGGTGAAAATGCATCATCACATCTATGAGATGTATTATGTCAACAAAAAATCAAAAGCGGATATTTTTCAGGAAACAGGTCTTTCCCGTTCTTCTTTCTATCGAGTTCTTCGTACCTTTGAGTCCTGTAATCCCCAAATCGCTGAAGAGATGAAGAAACAAGGCAAGGATGTCACTCCGGCAGATTATGACAAGCTCAAGCAGGAAGTGGCATTATTAAAGAAGCGACTGGCAACAGAGAAGCTGCGTGCCGACTTCTATGAAGAGATGGTCAACTTCGGTAAGGAAGTATATGGCATTGACTTAAAAAAAGCTGGCACCAAGTAGTCAGCAGGCTTCACACACGCGATGTCAGGGTTTATCCTGTGACGTCGCTGTGTGGACTGCTTGGTAAGAGCAAACAAGCCTATTACAAACATGTGGACACCCTGATGTCCAGACTGGCCGAAGAGGCTTTCTGCGTGGAGTATATCAGGGAAATCCGCGGTAAAGATCCCGGTATAGGCGGGGGCAAGCTATGGGAGATGTACAACAAGAAGTTTGGTAAGGATCACGGTGTGGGCTACAATCATTTCTACGACATCGTCGAGAAGTACAACCTCAAGGTACGCAAGAAGAATCGCCGCGTCCGCACCACGAACTCCGATCATGCCTATCCTACCTATCCCGACCTGACGCGACGGCTCATCCCTGAGTCCTCCAACCAGTTATGGGTAAGCGATATTACCTATATACCATTCTGGACTGTACCGGAAAAGGGTCTATATGATTTCTGCTATCTGTCACTGGTTACAGATTGTTACAGCAAGGAGATTGTCGGTTACAGCGTTGACGCAACATTGGAAACTCTATACCCGATGGAGGCTCTGGAGATGGCCCTGAGACGTATAAAGGATGTCAAAGTCCTGAAAGACTCTCTCATCCATCATTCTGACCGTGGCGTGCAATACGCCAGCTACGAATACACCGGTCGCTTGAAGAGCCTCGGCATCAAGATCAGCATGACTGAAACTGGGGATCCGAAGGACAACGCTGTGGCCGAGAGAGTAAACAATACCATCAAAAACGAACTGCTCAAGGATATGGAATTTTTCAGCATCCACGGGGTGAAAGCTGCCGTCGAAGCCGCCATAGACTTCTACAACAACGAACGGCCTCACATGAGTCTGGACGGAATGACGCCGACAGAGGCGGGCAAGCAGGTTGGAGAAATAAAAAAAAGATGGATCAGTTACCGCGAGAAAGCCATCAAAGAGGTTGCAACTTAGGGAAATATCACTAACTTTGCATTGACCCACAAAGAATGTCCTACACAACCGCAGGGAGAGAGGAATCATACCCTAAGATAATCTCCTCGCTATTGTTTGATATTTTTTAAAGTCAACCTTAATAGCAAATAGCGAAAAAGAGCGTCAACTTGTAATAAAAATAAGTATTAACTGAGTCAACCGACTTTGAAAATAAGCCTTAAAGTGGTCAACTAAAAACATTAAACCACAGGGAACTAGAAGTTCAAGCAAATGAAACTAAAGGTTCAAGCAGGGGAAACTAAAGTTTCAGGCAGATGAAACTAGAGTTTCAAGCAGGAGAAACAAAAGTTTCATACGCAGGAAACAATTGGCGAAAAGCAGGATGGCAAAGAAAAGTGTGTAAGGATAAGTAAAGCAAGGCATAAGGATGAGCGAGGGAAAGGTGTAGGATACACCGCATCTGCAACCATCCTACACCACTATCCTACACACTATTAATATACTAATATTCAACAACATAAGGTGCAATTGGTGTAGGATGGCAGATGATTTATCTATTCAAAGTTTCAGTGTGTTCCATGGGTGTATTAGTCAAGTTAATGGCACAAATTAAGAGAATTATTCGGATAACAATGCTTCTTCAACGAGAAAAAGGGAAAGAGTATTTTTTCTGCAATTAATTTGCATTTTTCAATATATTATCCGAATATTGCAAAGATGAAAAGACACGCACATGAATCCAACCGATGAAAAAATCATAATCACAAAGCTAAAAGCGGGAGATAATGAAGCATACAAGTATTTGTATGACTTTCATTATGTAGCTCTCTGCAAATTTAGTTATTACATACTGAAAGATAAAACACAAGCTGAGAGTATAGTTAGCGATGTTATTTTTCATCTTTGGGAAATTAGAGATAATTTAGAGCTCATTCCTCCCCTTCGCAATTATCTAATAACGGCCGTACGTAATAAATGTCTTAATTATCTAGCACTCAAACAGCAAGAAGTAGAAATACGTTTTTCTTCCATAGAGCAAGGGGGCATTCAACTACAAAATATTATTCCAGATAATCAACAGCCTTTGGGTATTCTATTAAAACAAGAATTGGAAAATAAGATTCAAGAGGCGATAGACAAACTTCCTCCTGTATGTAAGCAAGTATTCACTATGAGCCGTTTTCGGGAAATGAGCTACGAAGAAATTTCAAAAGAATTAGGCATTTCTATTAATACCGTTAAATACCACATAAAGAGTGCATTAGTCATATTAAAAAAGGAACTTGGAACTTTTTTATGCATTATTTTCGCTTTCTACCCTACCCTCTTATAAGAAAAAACTGTAGTATATATAAAGACAATCATTATTTATGAATGAACACTCACTACATACAGATACAATCAACGATTGGATTATCGGTTATCTGACAAACAGTCTGACACCGGAAGAGATGCAATCGTTGCAAAAATGGCTGAATGCTACGGAAGAAAACAGAAAGTATTTTTCCGATATGCAAGAAGTATGGATGGCTGCATCGGACGAAACGAATGACATGGACTTCGACAAAGAAAAAGCCTACCGACTATTCTTAAAACAAACAGAAGTTGCCGCACAGCAATGTACCAAGCAACGTAAAGTATTCCGGATACGCCCATGGATGTATGCCGCAGCAATGGTGATAGTCGTTTTCTTATGCGTAACAATTGCTTTCCAAACAGGTAAAAGCATTATTCAAAATCAATTAACTCAGATCACCATTGAAGCGCCTTATGGTTCGAAAACCAAACTATATCTGCCGGACGGCACACTTGTTTGGCTGAATGCCGGCTCAAAAATGAGTTATGCACAGAATTTTGGTATCAATGAACGAACATTGAGCCTTACTGGAGAAGCTTATTTCGAGGTAATTAAAAATAAAAAAGTCCCCTTTAAAGTGCACACCAACGAATTGGATGTCAAAGTATTAGGCACGAAGTTTAATTTCAGGAACTATGAGGACGACCTCGAAGCAAAAGTGTGTTTGCTTGAAGGAAAAGTAGCCCTCAATACTAAGCAGAAAGAAACAATACTACATCCGGACCAGCAAGCGTTATTAGACAAAAAGACCGGAAAGTTATTGATTTCAAAGACAAAGGCCGCTTATAGTGCCGAATGGACAAACGATCGTCTTTATTTTGACGAAGCACTACTTCCTGATATTGTGAAAGAGCTTGAAAGAAGCTACAACATAAAAATAACAATTGCAGACGATGCCCTAAATTCGGTTAGATTCTATGGAAACTTCCGCAGAAGAGAACAGAATATACAGGAAATCATGGAAATACTATCGTCTACCGAGAAAATGACTTATACCATTAATGGGAAAAATATTGTGATCACACTTCCTAAATGAACCGATTGTGAAACCTTTTAAAATTAAAAAATATGAGAAGCAACTTTGAAAAGACATGATTTTACTCTCACTGATAGATATAAAAAAGGTCAGGTTCCTTTGCCCCCCTGACCCTTTTGACCTTCTATCTTAAAAGCCACTGTGACTTTGTTGATGAAAGCTTAGGCAAATATAAACAAATTCCTAATCTTTTCATCTTATTTATCAATTATTTATTCATTGACTTATGAAAACTAAGAAAAAAGTTTTTTTCATGGTCCTGCTCATGTTATGCCTTCATCTGAACTCTTTTGCCCAGCAAATCAACGTACAGTTGAAAAACGTAACAGTAAAACAAGCCATCGAAACAATACAGAAACAGAATGGATATTCGTTTACATTTGCAGCAAGTGACCTGAATACCCAAAAGATTATTACAGTAACAGCCAAAAACCTACCCATAGAAAAGGTAGTAGAACAGATTTTAATAGGACAAAATGTTAGTTATACAATTCAAGGTAAAGATATCATTATAAAGAAGAAAAGTAATCAAGCCACTCGACAAAAGAAAAAAAGTACAATCAGCGGAGTAATTACAGACAATTACGGAGAACCCATTATCGGTGCCAATATCAAAGAAAAGAACGGTACAAATGGGACTATCTCGGACATTGACGGAAAATTTCAACTCACCGTTGACGAAGGTAGTAACGTGCTAATATCTTACTTAGGGTATTTGTCACAGGAAGTGAGCACTAAAAATAAAGCGCACCTAGCTATTACAATGAAAGAAGACGCACAGGCATTGGATGAAGTTGTCGTAGTGGGATACGGAACAATGAAAAAAAGAGATTTGACCGGTGCCATTTCTTCTATCAAGATGGATGAAACTCCCGTACAAACCTTTACGACTGTGAGTCATGCGTTAGCCGGGAAAGCAGCAGGTTTACAAGTAGTGCAGACGAGTGCACAGGTAGGTGGTGGTAGTAGTTTCAACATACGTGGTGCTGCTTCTGTCGGTGCCGGAAATGATCCGCTTATCATCATCGACGGTTTTCCCGTTTCTTCCAGTTCTACACTTGGTTCGGGCAACCGTTATGATGCCGGTAAAACTGATAATATCCTTGAATCCATCAATCCGAATGATATTGAGTCAATAGAGGTTCTGAAAGATGCCAGTTCTACAGCTATCTACGGTGCAAGAGCCGGACACGGTGTGATTATCGTTACTACGAAGCGAGGAAAAGAAGGAAAAGCAAGTGTCAATTACTCCGCCAATGTCTCTGTGCAAAAAATGAAAAACTCATTCAAGATGTTGAACGGACAGGATTATATGTATCAAACCAACCGATATTATCACGAACTATGGCTGAAAGAAAAAGGAGAAGGTATTTACGAAGATTATATGATACCGAATGATGATGCCGCAGACTTTAAACCCAAATATTCAAATGATCAGATACTCAATGCACCGACAGTTCCCTGGTTTGATGAAATTACACGTACCGGATTGATGCACCAGCATAATGTTTCTATAAACGGAGGAACGGATAAGACAAAGTATATGGCTTCTATCAACTACCTCAAACACCAAGGTGTAGTGAAGAACAACGACATGGAGCGCTTCACTGCAAAAATAAATCTGGACCAGCAGATTTCCAAGTATGTAAAGACCGGACTGTCTTTCAATATCAGCCGTAATAACTACGATAATGTACCTTTGGGAAACGGCGAAAATGAAAATTCCGGTATCATTACTGCTGCCGTTGCTTTCAACCCGACTGTTCCCGTTAGAGATGAAGAAGGAAATTACTCGGCCAATCCGCAGATGCCTCAACTCCCGAACCCGGTTTCTCTCCTCGAAATTAATGATAAAACTGTGAAGGAACGATTGTTGGGATCGGCTTATTTAGAAGTGGAACCTATCCAAGGACTGAAGTTGAAAGCCAATTTGGGTATCGACCGCAAATATCAGAAACGAAAAACTTATCTCCCCAAAACCACTCAATACGGTGCGGCAGTTAACGGTCAGGCATACTTGGGTCAAGAAGATAATAACGACTATTTAATGGACTTGACAGCCAATTACCAAAAGGTATTCGGGCAACATAGCTTCAATATCCTTTTCGGTTATTCCTATCAAAAGTTCAACACTGAAGGAATGAATGCGGGTAATCAGGATTTTATCAATGACTCATTTTTGTACAATAACCTGGGAGCAGGGAATTATAATCGTCCCCCGGTAGGCTCGTATGCTTCAGTCAGCAGTTTGAGTTCTTACTTTGGGCGTATCAATTATTCGTGGAAAGAGAAATATCTGCTCACTGCCACTCTTCGCGCCGATGGTGCCTCCAACTTTGCCAAAGGACATCAATGGGGATATTTTCCTTCCGTATCTGCAGGCTGGCGTTTCTCAGAAGAAAAATTCCTGAGCAGTTTATCTTCCACTATTCTTTCCAATGGGAAACTGCGTTTAAGCTGGGGACAAACCGGTAACTATAATGTAGGTAACGGAGCCCTCGACTATTATGGAGCAGATCCGTGGTATGGTAGTCAATTTGGTGATTCACAACACGTAGGAATCTATGTATCACAATTAGGTAACCCAAATCTGACTTGGGAGACGACAACCGAATTTAATATCGGTCTGGACTTGGGATTCTTCAATAACCGGATCAACCTGACTGCCGAATATTTCCAGCGTACCATCTCCGATTTGTTGGTGAGTAACAAAGCTATCCCTCACTACAACGAAGTGAAAAGTATCGCAGCCAATATCGGTTCGACTCAAAGTAATGGTGTGGAACTGACTCTGAATACACAAAATATACAGACTAAACAGTTTGCATGGAGTACTGATTTAACCTTCTCAACTTATAACGATCGCTGGAAAGAACGTGATCCAAACTGGAAACCTGCCGCCTATCAAAAAGAACAAGATCCTATTCGCGGAGTCTTTGCCTATGTCGCCGACGGTTTGCTGCAACCTGGTGAGGAAGCCCCCGCCCACCAACCACAACTTCTTCCCGGACAAGTGAAACTCAAAAACATAAATGGAGACGATAAACTGGATGAGGAAGATATGGTTTTAATTGGGCGTAATGATCCTAAATTCATATTTGGCTTTAACAACAATTTTTCTTATAAGAATTTCGACCTTAATATATATATGTACGGACAGGTAGGAAAAATAGCAGGAGCAAACAGTTATTACGATGCTTGGGGATCTTACGGAAACCGTATCAAACTAGGGCAAAACGTGCCCATCTCTTTCAAGGATGCCTGGAGTTCAGACAATCAGACAAGTACACGCCCCAGCTTCATCGAGTCATCCTATGGTACCGGAGATCTGTTTCTCAAAAAAATTTCATTCTTGCGCATCAGAAATATCACATTAGGCTACACTGTCCCAATCAGTAAAAAGATCTGTAACCGCCTGCGAGTATATGCTGACGTCAACAATCCATGTGTATGGACCAACTGGAAAGGGCAGGATCCGGAAACGGACAGTAACACGAATGCTTATCCCAACGTCACAAGCTTTAGCATCGGAGTAGATATTTCATTCTAAATAAACCTAAAAGAATTGAACATGAAAAGAATTACAAAACTTATATATCTTGCTTTCGGAAGCTGTCTCATCGCAGGGCTGAATGCTTCCTGTGAACTCGTCTCCGAAAACTATGGTGAGATCAATACCAGTATCTTCCCGAAAACGGCAGAAGATGCTGACGCCATCACGACATCTGCCGCATACGCCACTTTCAAGAACAGCTTCTACGGTGGTATATTCAATGTGGCAACCGGCATACAGATAGTCAGCGATGAAGCCGGTGATTATGGAATGTGCAACTGGGGATGGGACCACATCAATTACGCCAATTGGAACACGCTCACTATATCCGGTGCCGGCAGTTGGCTGACCGTTGAAAGTTATGCTTATGTGAATGACATCAGTAAAATGACCCTGACTATCGACCGGCTCAACAATATTGAAATGGATGAGACCCTCAAGCAACAATATATTGCTGAACTTCGTCTGGGTAGAGGTTGGCTGGCCTATCTTCTCTACGATTTCTACGGACCGATTACCATTGCCGACCTACAAACTCTCAAGGATCCTATGGCGGAAAAAATCCTACCCCGGCTCAGCGAAGAGGAAATGCAGACATACATTGAAACCGAACTTACGGAAGCAAGTAAAATATTGCCTGCCAATTACAAAAAGGGGGATAAGAACTATGGACGTTTTACAGCCGGACTGGCACATACCGTTTTATTAAAACTTTATATGCTTACCAAACAGTGGGATAAGGCAGAAGCAGAAGGACGAGAATTGATGAAACCAGAATACGGTTTCGAACTCGTGCCCGAATACAAAGATATATTCACACTGGCAAATGAAAAGAATCCGGAAATTATCTGGGCCTGCCAATGTGCCAAAGGATATCAAGAACACAAATGGCAACCTCATGTATTACCTAACGATTATAACTTTACTCCCTATTTGGACAAAATGACCAAATGGAACGGGTATAAGATCTCGTGGAGTTTTATGCATACCTTTGATCCTGAAGACAAACGCTTGCTGACAATTGCATCTGAATACACCAGTAAAGATGGAGTTGTACATAATGAAAAGAATGACAGTCAGGATCCCTCAGCACAATTATATCTCGGAGCAGTTCCACTGAAATATGAATTTGATCCGGATTGCACGGGAGAAGATTCACAGATAGACTGGATTATCTATCGGTATGCCGATGTACTTACTTTGACAGCAGAAGCCATCGTACGCAACAAGAATGCAGTTACGAAAGAAGCAGTTGATTTACTTAATGAAGTACGTACACGCTCACTTCCCGGCAAAGGGTATAGTTTGCAAGATTTGAACAGTGTTGACAAATTCTTGAAAGCTGTACTGGACGAAAGAGGTTGGGAATTATACTTCGAAGGAAACCGCCGCCAGGATCTAATCCGCTATGGAATATTTGTGGAAACGATTAAAAAGAAGGCTCAATCAATGGGTAAACAAACACTTGTGGATGAGAACCGTCACCGTTTTCCGATTCCACAGAGTATTATTGATGAAGGAAAGGGAGTAATCGAGCAAAATCCCGGTTATTAATAATTGAAAAGAAAAAACATGAAAAAGTTAATTTATAGCATCATCGGACTAGTAATGTTCGCCAGTTGCGAAGAAGATTATAAAACCGACATCACAATTCCAATGTCGGGCATATATCTAAATTCTCCCGCTGAAGGAGTAATTATGGATTTAAATGATGAAAGTAAAGATTCATATGAGTTTACATGGGATAAGGCTTCGGAACACGGTTCAGTACTGATTTTCAGTACTACAAAAGACCTTGTGAAACAAGTTACTATTGAAGCAGGGACAGGGACAAGCTGTAGCATTTCAGCATTAACTATCAACCAATTACTATCTAAGTTGGATATTAAATCCGGGAATGAGAGACTCATATACTGGACTGTGAAAGATAAAAATAATCAGACTGCCGCCGCGTCAGAAGTCCGTACATTGCAAGCCAGACGAATGAAAAGTGTCTTGCTCACTCCTGAAGACATGGCGACAGCCACTTTATTGGCAGATGCCACACAAACCAAAATAAAATTTGAATGGGATGCTTCAGTAATCGGTAAAGATACAGAATGTACAGTACTCCTTTCTCTGAATCCGGAAATGGACAACTTTGTAGAACTACCGACAAAAGGAACAGGAAGTGTTTCGATTACCCATGAAGAAATGGAACAAACAATCGAAAAACTATCTATCAAACGTTACCGGACCAATACGATCTATTGGAATGTCCGTGACAATACAAACCAGTCACTCGTTTCTCGTGTTGCCAATACATTGTACACAAACGATATGATGCGCCTTGTAGACACACGCGGAAATGAAACGATAACTTATCCTGTAGTCCGCGTGACATTCTCCGACGGAAGTTCACAAGTGTGGACAGCCAAAAACCTGAATACTACCAAATATCCAGACGGAACGGATATCGAATCCGAATACTACAGATATGCTCCCGAATCCCTTGGAGAAGACTGGATCAAAGCAATCGGTACATATTACAGTTTCGTGATTCGTGACCGGATTATCCCGAAAGGCTGGAGAATACCGACAGAAGCCGAATGGAATTATTTATTCTCCGAAGCCGGAAAAAATGGCGGGGATAATGTTCTCAAAGATCCTGTGTATTATTATAAGGATCCTACCGGTCAGGAACATTTGAACGAATGGGGACTGAGCTTTACTTCAGCAGGTACATGGAATTTGGATAGGGATGCAATCGAACTGGCTCAAGAGAAGTTCTACTTTATGGCCTCTGACCTAGGGGATCCTGCCACGTGGAATGATCCCTGGAGGGCTCTCATCCACGATAACAGCGAAACATTATGGGTATCTTGGGCTAAAGGAACCGTCATGCGCTATATCTATATAGAATAATCAATAAAACATGAATCATTATGAAAAGATATTACTTTCAAATTATATTAGTGTACTGCCTGACACTATTTGCCGGATGTTCAGACGCTGACTCTGAAGCGGGTCAGAATGGCATACCCAAAGGTTCAAGAGCGATTGACCTGCAACAAGACAGAAGCGGCCTTTTACGTAACCCTTGCATGGGCTGGGGACTTTATGACGATGCCGCCGGTAATGTAGCCAACGCAGAAGAATACTGGGCTGCACAAGACGAAGCTGCCCGTAACTATGCATCTTTCTTCTATATACGCTGGCGTTGGTCGGAAATGGAGCCGGAGGAAGGAAAATACGCCTGGATATATGACGAGAATTATAAAAAGCTGATTCAAGGTGCACTCGACCGGGGATTGAAGTTATGTTTTCGTATCTATGATAACGGGCAAGATAACATTCGTCAGGGTACTCCCGAATATGTCCGTACCGCAGGCGCCCAAGGATATGAAGTCAACGGACAAAACGGAGTCAAACTATGGACTCCTTATGCCGACGATCCTATCTTTCAGCAGAAATATGAAAAGTTTATCGCCGCATTTGCCAAAGAATATGATAATCCGGATATCGTAGACTTTATTGACGGATACTCTTTGGGCTGGTGGGGCGAAGGTTCACATATCGAATACCTGAATTCAGATAAGAAGAAAGAAACATTCGACTGGTTTACGACGATGTATTATAAAAACTTCAAGCACATCATTCTAGTAGTACCATATAACAGTGAAATTGGATTCGGTACGGAAAAGGAAATCGCTGTTGACCAGAAAGGATATGGATTACGCAGAGACGGTTTAGGAAGTATGTGGTTCACTGAAAACGATGAGAAAGTGGCAAATGAAATGTATGGTAAAGTGTTAATGGTTGGCGAATGTGCCTACTGGGGAGGATATACAGCTGCTTATGAGCCTTTCAAAGATGATACAAAATATTCCTTTAAATCATGGAAGGATGTATATAATCAAAGTTTTGACCATGCCCAAACTTATCATTTTAACACTCTTGATCTAAGGACGATTACCGAAACTAAAGGATGGACGGGGCTAGCTCCCGAACTTGTTCGAAAATTCGTTCTGAATGGTGGATACAGAGTATATCCGACTTATGTAATTATGCCTTATGAAGCCTCATCAGGACAGACTGTTTCCATTTCTCATTCATGGCGGAACACCGGATACGGATATTTACCCAATAATATGAAGAATTGGAACTATAAATATAAACCGGCTTTCGCTCTGTTTGATGAAAACGGTAATCTGGTAAAATCATGGATTGATGAAGATGCCGAACCATCCCAATGGCTATCCAATCAACGTAAGAACTATACATACGAAGTGTCTTTAGAAGGAATTTCCAAAGGTAACTATCAATGGGCGGTAGCTATTGTCGATAAGACTAAAGATAACAAACCCGGCATCAATATCAGCGTCAAAGATAAAGAAAAGAAGGACGGCTGGACGTTTATCAGTAATATGACTGTCAACTAAATTAATTAGTCATGAGATACATATATCTATTTATATCTGTCTTTTTATCTGCTTTCTTATCCGGATGTTCACAGCAATATCAGAAAGTAGAAATCCAGGAAGACAGCGTATCATTACTCCGCAATCCGTGTATGGGTTGGGGAGTATATGATGACGCTAATGATGAAGTACAAAACGCGAATATTTACTGGGCTGCCCAAGATGAGGCAGCCCGTCAATACGCTTCTTTCTTTTATGTACGTTGGAGGTGGTCGGACATGGAACCGGAAGAAGGCAAATACGCCTGGCTGTATGATGAAAATTACAAAAAACTGATACAGGGTGCCTTAGATCGCGGATTGAAGTTATGTTTCCGTATCTATAATAACGGGCAAGATAATTTGCGTGCCGGGACTCCGGAATACGTACGACATGCCGGTGCTAAAGGTTATACAGTGAAAGGATTGAAAGGGGATCTTTGGACTCCTTATCCGGATGACTCTGTTTTTCAGGAAAAATTGGAGAAATTTGTCGAAGCCTTTGCCA
>OGHS01000695.1_pt1 | contig 13410 bp, 9 predicted proteins | sample 1571611 | NCBI WGS metagenome assembly OGHS01 (sample SAMEA2581944, study PRJEB24529) | metagenome | biome: Human gut stool | place: China | collected 2011 | reverse complement strand
GAGATAGGCGAACGTTTCAACAGCAAACTTGCCACGTTGGCCGTTGCGATGAAGTCCTGTACCCACCCTCAGAACGGCATGATGATTTCCGACCTTCCCGATGGTGAAATGGAAATCGGTATGGGGCAGCATGGCGAAGGCGGTGGCGGCCAAAAACCGCTTGTATCCGCTGATGATACGGCAGCCGAAATGGTGGACCTGCTCTGTCAGCAGCTCAAACCCAAAGCAGGAGACAAGATGATGCTCATCATCAATGGTGTAGGCGCTACAACTCACATGGAACTGAATATTATCTTCCGTAAAGCCTATAAAGAGTTGGAAGCCCGCGGACTGCAAGTCGTAGTCAGCCGCATACAGGAAATACTAACTGTACAGGAGCAAGCCGGTTTCCAGATGATCATGGCTATCCTCGATGAAGATCATATCGATTATTTGAAGAACAAACGTTCCGATGCACCTTACTGGACTACCATCGGAAAATAAAACAACAAAGGAAATGACACAACTGACCATTGATAATTTTAAAACAATGCTTGCCACTGCTTTATCCAACATTAAAGCACGCGAGGATGAATTTTCCAAACTCGATGCCGTCATTGGTGACGGTGATCATGGACAAGCCATCGTAACAGCTATGAGTGCAATCGTTGCCACGGCCGAAAAAGGGAAAGAGTTCAAAACGATGCTGAACGACATGGGATTCGATGTCATGATGCAAGTAAGCGGCTCGACCAGCACGTTATTAGGGGCTTTCTTCTTAGGGATGAGCGACCATGCAAGTGGTACCGAGTTAGATACCAATGCCGTAAAAGTGATGTTTGCCGGAGGCCTTGCCAATGTGCAGAAGCAAACCAAAGCCCAGAAAGGTGACAAAACAATGATGGATGCTCTGATACCCGCTGTCGAAGCTATTCAGAATTGCCTTTCCGAAGATATCAAGGACGTCTTGAACGCAGGAGCCGAAGCAGCATTGGTCGGTGCCCAGTCCACCATCAATCTGAAAGCAAATTTCGGACGTGCCCGTAATTATGGAGAACGTTCCATCGGCTACATGGATAGCGGTGCCGCTTCCTGGAGTTGTATGTTCGCTTCCTTTGCAGAAGCAGCTAAAGAAAAGTAATTTATTCAGTAGTCAAGTAGTTAAGTAGTCAAGTAGTAAGTAGTAGATAGTCAAGTATAAAAAAGCAAGTAATAAAATTGCATGTAGCAAGCAACAGTAGTAGATAATTAAATCATTAAGTATAAACTTCAGATGCAAATCTATTCTACTTAACTACTTACTACTTAACTACTTACTACTAAATTATCATTCAATAATAACAAAATAAAATGGCAGATTTAGACGATTTAAGAGAAGGCTCAAACTTCGGTTTGAATATCGCCACTCAACAACAACATTTTCATGTAAAAGGTGCGTCTAACTACTCTTGGGGTATGAAAGACCGCCTCTCTCGTATCTTCAACCCGAAAACAGGTAAATCCGTTATGTTGGCTTGCGACCACGGATTCATCATGGGCCCTACTTCCGGTCTGGAACGTATCGACTTGACAATTGTTCCGTTAATGGAATATGCAGACTGCCTGATGTGTACCCGAGGTATCTTGCAATCCGTTATCCCGGCTAACACAAAGACACCTATCTGTCTGCGTTCTGATGCGGGTACCTCTATTCTGACTGATTTGAACGACAATGTATTAATCGATATCGAAGATGCTGTCCGCATGAATGTATCGGCTATGGCTGTCATGCTGGCCATCGGTGATGAGGCCCACGAAGCAAAAACAGTAGCTAACCTGTACAAAGCAGTCGACAAAGCAAGCCGTTACAATATTCCCGTAATGGGAGTAACGGCAGTAGGGAAGCAGATGGCGCGTGATGCCCGTTATTTCGGACTGGCTTCACGTATCTGTGCCGAAAACGGTGCTAATATCGTAAAGACCTACTATTGCGACGGTTTTGAAAAAGTAGCAGCCGCTTGTCCGGTTCCGGTCGTTATTGCAGGTGGTAAGAAACTTCCGGAGAAAGAAGCTCTCGAACTTTGCTATCACGCTATTAACGATGGCGCTGCCGGTGTAGACATGGGACGCAACGTATTCCAAAGCGAATCTCCTGCTGCCATGATTCAAGCAGTACATGCCGTGGTACACGACGGACTTACTCCGGAACAGGGTTTTGAAATGTTCCAGGATTTATCTAAATAACGAAAGATTCAGAATTGGGAACCAAGTCAGACAGGTTCCCAATTTTCTATTAACACACATGCATGATGAAGAAAATATCTATATTTTTATATTTCATCCTTTTTCTTATTTCCAATACTTCCGGACAGAATAAAACGGAAAAACTACTGTTAGGTGGTTCCGGTTGGAATAAGATTGTCATCATAGACAAAGAATCGAAGCAAATAGAGTGGGAACATCCCCTACAAGAAGGATGGGAGTGCAATTCAGTAGCCGCTACACCGGACGGCAACATCTTGTTCTCCTACGGCAAGGGTGCCAAAACGATCAACCGCAACCATCAGGAAATATGGAATATCACCGTACCGGACGGATGTGAGATGCAAACAGCCCGTGTACTATCCGACGGCAATTATCTGTTGGCATGGACAGGACATCCGGCTGTGATCATGGAAGTAAGCCCGAAAGGTAAAATTCTATCGCGTACAGAATACGAAACAGGGATCGACCATCCCCACTCCCAGTTCCGCCAATTGAATAAAAATCCACGTGGAAACTATCTTATCCCGCTTATATCCACTTCCGAAGTGCGGGAAATATCTCCGGACGGTAAACTGATCAGCACTTTAAGAACAGAAGGTACTCCTTTCACAACCTTGGAATCAGTTAACGGAAATTACTGGATAGCCTGCGGTGACGGACACGCATTGGTAGAAGTCAATCCGGATAGCCGTCAAGTCATCCGCCGGTATAGCGAGAACGATATTAAAGGAGTCCGTCTCTTCTTCACTGCCGGCTTATGCAAAGGTTCCGATGGAAGCCTTTACATCTGCAATTGGCAAGGGCACAGTCATGATGCCAACGAAGCAAATAGTCCGCAGCTTTTCGAAATAAACCATAAAGGAGAAATTGTATGGAGTTTGAATGATAACCGGACATTCGGGATGATATCCACTGTCAGTATCATAAACTGATTTCCTAAAGAAAGCATATGTGCCAATACGGTATATTTCCGGTTGGCGCGTTTGCTTTATTGGGAACCTTATTTCATAGAAGATTCTCTATTAATGCTGCATTGATCGAAGATCCTTCCGGCAAGAAACAACGTATAGGAGTCAGTAATATAATTCGTGGATGAGAATTCAAAGCCTTATAACTATCTATCAGATGTTGATAATCCGCCATGAACTCATCTTTATATTTCCAATTTTGCGGCTTCGTATCATTAGTTCCCAATTTTATCAATACAATATCCGGTTGAAAATTTTGTGATTCAATGTACTCTTTCGTTTTTAACATAAGGATAATCTCCTTGAGTAAGAAGGGTTCTGCCCGATACCCCATAATTTCTGACCTCATAACCATCACCTAAATAAGCTTGCAGTTGTGCCGGATAAGAGTTTTGATCGCGATTGGCAATGAATGCTCCATAAGTTATACTGTTTCCTATACAAGCCGCTTTTACAGCCGTCTTCTGGGAAAACAGATTCGTACTCAGAAACAAGAACATCCATAAATTCAAAATGAATTTTAATCTCATTGTTATCAGTAATTTATAATTCGGTTTAACGTTTATTCCTTTTATCAGATTCTGTTCATGATACATCAAGAACAATCTTTGGCATCCTCATTTAATATTTTTGTAAAAGTACAAAAATTATATTCCGATAGACATAAACCGATCAATGTTTTTTCACAAACAGCAAAGATCACCTTGATCGTCACAAAAATAAGAAACTATTGATAAAACCAATATCAACATTCTCTCAAATACGATCAATAAAGTATCCATAATTTAAAAAGACAAACTTCAAATGCACAAAGACAATAAACAAATATTTTTTATTACAACGATCTATAAAAAAGGGGAAGAAGTGCATAGAGAAATCATACGATAATATCCGTAAATCACACCCATTTCAGATACATAATATCAAGAGCTGAAAGATATAACAGGGTTCTGAAACACCAAAAATAAATGACAAACAGTAAACCCTATAAAAAGCTATATATCAAGCAATTATATAACACTATTTTTTCTCTACGGGAAACGGGTCGAAACTCTACGAGGAACAACCCGATTCTCTACGAGTTTCGGGCCGTTTCCCGTAGAGAAAACAAACGGTCGTCCATAAGTTTAAACAAAATAGAGAGACTAATGATTAGAAAAGAACATCCAAGCGTAAAATAAAGATAAAGTGAAAAAAGAAAGTGCCTATTACCTCCCGGCAACAAGCACTCACAAAACTTTTAATACAAATCTACAATTACCTTTCTCTTGGTAAATGTTCCGTCGGATAACTGTACAGGATCCTCCACATTCCATTTCATCGACACCGATTTACTCAAATAATCAAGTATCTGAAACAACGATTCATTCCTGAATGTGGCCCGGAATGTGTAATTCTTGCCCGATTTATTATTGAAATGAATATCGACATTAAAATGCCGGGACAATCTTTTCAGCATCTCATCCAAAGAAGTATTTCTAAAAATCAGTTTACCATCCTTCCAGGCCGTTTTTTCAGAGACGTCTACCTTAGATTTCATAAACTGCAACGCTTTTTTATCAAAAAGCAGGCGTTCACCCGGATTCAAGGTCTCGGAAGTCCCGTAAACCGGCATAAACACGCTTACATGGCCGGACTCCAAGACCGTCTCAACATAGTCTTCACTTTCATAAGCACTAACATTAAAACGGGTGCCATAAACGTATACACGTATCCCCGAAGGAGTATTCACATAAAAGGGATGTTCCTTGTCGGTTTGTACATCAAAATAAGCCTCACCTTGCAAATCGACTTCACGTCCCTCTCCCCGGAACACGGTAGGATAACGAAGCGTACTTCCGGAATTCAGCCAAACAACCGAATTATCCGGCAATTCATAGCGGACAACAGAACCGACAGAAGCTGTAATATCTACATATTGCACTTTTTCCTCCGGCTCATTGAAATATAAATATCCCAATATGACAGATGATAAGAACAGTGGCAAAGTCAAGAAAGCGGCATATTTAATCAGTCGAGTTCTGATTTGCCTATTCCGTTTCTTCCTGATCCCTTTTCGAGTTCTCTGATAAGCAGCTTTCACATCGATTGCTTCCATTGCCTTTATATCATCTCCCAAAGCCAATGCATTCTGAAGATCATGAAAAAGTTTCCGGTGCTCTTCCGACTCATTCAGCCAAACCTCTACTTTCTCTTTCTCAGCCTCCGTACACAAGCCTTTACAGTAACGAAAGAATAATTCCGAATCTTGATATTCCATCTATTTCTAAATTATTTAGAAGCCTCTCCCCAACCCTCTCCGTGGGAGAGGGGGTACAGATACTATTGTCTATTAATTAGTTACAAAACTAACTTAGCTCCCTCTCCCACGGAGAGGGCTGGGGAGAGGCCTCTTTTTTATTAGTTTCTCGCTTTTTTAACCCCATTCACAAAGTGCTAAATTACCATATTATTGGCAGATACAACTGCAAGTATAAAATAAATTTGTTAATAAACAGCCAAATTGGAGATAAAATTAAGAGATTCATAACTCTACAGGAGAAATTCAACTCATGGATATTACAATCGAAACCCGGCCGGTAGGACAGCTTCCCTACTTTTTTTTGATTTCTGAAAAAAACAAATCCAATCCATGCTTTTAGAAAATAGTATTTATTATTTTTGTAACGCCATCAAGCCGATAAGAACTTTAATTGTATATAATGAGAATATCCCTACACGAAAGTAACGACGAAAAAGAATTCCGGAAGCTGTATGAAGAATATTATGCTCCCTTTTGCATCTACGCAAAAAGGTTCATAAACGATATGGCTATTTGTGAAGATATCGTTTCTGATGTATTTGCCTCTCTTTGGGATAAACGAAACTCTATTGAATTAAAGAAAGATACCGCAACCGCATATCTGAAAATATGTGTACGCAATAGTTGTCTCAACTATTTAAAACACTTGGAATACGAATGGAATTATAATGAACTCTGCCAAAAGCAACCACCTGTCTATGCCACAGAATCAGATAGCGTATATACCTTAAACGAACTTTATGATATGCTGTTCAAAGCATTAGAGCGACTCCCTCAAAACTACCGCATTGTTTTTACTAAAAATTTCTTTGAAGGAAAGACTCATGCGGAAATAGCGGAAGAATTAAACCTAAGCGTAAAATCAATCAACCGATACAAACAAAAAACAATGGATATGCTCAGAAAAGAGTTCAAAGAATACCTGCCCGTATTGCTATACCTCATCGTCGTACAAAAAGAAATGCAGTCTATTATATAAAAATGGCTACAAACCATATTTTCAACAGTTTGTAGCCATTACAATCAACTTAAACCAACTCTTTATTTCTTTATAATTTTAGCTGATTTCAAGATCATATCATTTTTCATGACTTTCAGCAGATAGATACCGGAAGTTACATCCAAATCAATATGAACCGTCTCGTTATTCACACAATCTTTCTGTAATCTTTTTACCAACATACCTTTTGAATCGTAAACAGTCATAGTATAAGTACCTGCATCTATCAGACCTACGGCAACATTATCCGTAAATACCGTCGGGGTAATCGTTACATAATCTTTATTGATATCTTCAATACCGACTCCACCTTTTTCAACCTTTACAGTTACTTCTTTCACATCCGTACCATAGGCATTTGTAACTGTCAATGTTGCCGGATAATTTCCTTCTTCTTCATAAGTGACTACCGGAGCTTCGATATTTGACAAATCGACATTAGCAGCTCCCTTGAAGTCCCAAGTCAACGTAGCTTCCACTTTAGTATTACCGGAAAGCCAGGTAGAACCCGGAACAATCGAAGGAGTCAGATTATCATTATCGTTCATAGTCGTCCCTTTAAAGACACCACCCGGAAACTCTTCACCGGCCTTACCCAAATTGGGGAATTTCTTGTCATTATCAGCACACTTGTCTTCAAATATCCAATATCCCTGTAATCCTGCCGGTACTTTGTCCGGAGTATAGCCGTACATAGCCACTGCCATCTCTTCGTCAGTCAATGCCTTATTCCAGAACTGAACCTCATCGATCGATCCCTGGAATCCTTCCGTACCCAAAGAATACAAATCATAAGAAGTTTTAAATGAAACGCTCTGCTCAGCAACACGCTTACCATTTACATACAGACGAACTTCTCTATTATCTCTATCCAATACCATAGCGATATGATACCAAGTTCCGATCTTCACTTCTACTCCGGAGAACATGTCCTTAAAGTCTGAGCCACGATCACGTCCCATTAAACAGAATTGTACTTGACCGGTCGTCTTTTCTTTCTCCAGATAAATCCAGGTAGATCCCCAACTCGGGTTTGTACCCAAATCACGCAAAGACATCACCTGTCCGGCCAGATTAGTCGGTTTCACCCAAGCAGCCATAGTAATAGTAGAAGGAGTCCCCAAAACCGCCGGATCGGCAGCAAAGAAATGAGTACCGTCAGTCAAGTCGATAGCATTGGAAGTATAACCTTCACCCTTAATACCGTTAAATGTAAATGTTACATTCTGAGGTCCTTCAGAGATATCGATATCTTCATCAAAAGTAAAGTCAGCTTTCGGATAGCGTCCGGTCGCTTCAGGAGTAACAACCACCAGCCCGTCATATGTTTTCTGATATACGGCATCTGGGTCTTCCGGTGACGGATTATCAAAACTTACACTCAGATTATACAAACCTACAGATGGGCAGGAAGCAGTAATAGCCTGTCCGTCTTCTTCCTTGACAGTAGTTCCGTCTTCTGCTGTTAAAATCCAATGAGCAGTCGGTATTGTAGGGTCTTCCAACGAGATAGTAAACTCTTCATCCGGAACGATTTTACGACCGTCAAATACAATACCCGTCTTGTATTCATACTTATGTTCGAATACCTGATCAAGCCAAGCGATTTCCGAACGGGTAACACCGTCGGGGGCCACTGCACGAACTCCCATTTCAAATGTCTTGCTGGTAGCAGTCAGCTGTACCACCGTTACGGCTGCCCATGAAGTCGTACGGTTCACCATTTTAGGTTCACCTCCGTCCTCACGTACCATTACTTCATAATACCAAGTATCAACATCATCATTATACACGGTAGTCCATGGGTCTTCGCTGTCTTTAGCTTTCCAGATCAGTTTGATTGTTTCATAATTATAAGCAGAATGATTCATTTGCATCTCATAACCGTCTGTTATAATAGTCGGTTTTACAGGATTGAATGTCTTGGCAGGATCAACAATTGAAAGTTCTCCTACATTCACGGCATATTTCTCATCCGTATTCTCTATGGTTACTCCCAAGCAAGCAATTACATCTCCATTATTGATTCCCCAGTCACTCAGTTTCCAGGTAGCAGTAGACCATTCGCCCGCTTTTGCCGCAGGAACAACTACTGATTTAAACTGATCTTCCGATCCTTGCAGGCTATATGTCAACTTCATTTTGGCATCCGTTCCTTCTTTAACTTTATAAACCAAAGTCGCTTTTTCAGAACCTTTCACCGCAAACTGAGTCTTAAACAAGCGAACATTCGATTTAGCAGTCTTGCCACTAAATTTCAAGCTGTTAGCTCCCATATAAGCCTCATCATAAGAAAGATCACATTTTATCGCATCAGCAGGTACGTTTCCGTTATCGTCTATTACCCACCATCTCCAAGTCGGCATAAAGTCCTGCATACCCAGATTATACCATTGGAAATCACTGAATTTCTCCCCTTTTTCATAGTTACAAAGCCCGTTACCCAAGCTAAAATAAGTGACAAAAGGCAATTCATTCAAAGTACTCTGCGCAACAACCTTTGTAGCTACACCATTAAATTTCTGCATATTGGCATAAGAAAGGTCTCCTCTCGACGTGATATATTCAGGGGTATTTTTCGGATTACGGTTACCACCGCTGAAGAACATTTCCAGTTTCTCCGTATACACCTGCGACTGAATCTCAGGAGCCGATCCCTTATCCGTACTGTTATAGAAAATATTATTTTGGCTATGTTCACCCCAGGTACCGATAGAAATTTCGTTCTCCATGATAGATTCCCAGCTATCGCCTAATCCACGAGTTCCGATGTGCTGCCCCGTATACACATCAAAAGGACTATGTCCCAATGACTTGGCTGTTCTCACCGCATTAGTAATCTGGCCGGATCCATGATTATAATTCAAAAAGAAATGATCGGCAACCTGTTTCGTCCTATCATCACGGTAAGCAAACCAGTTTTGATTGCTTGAATACAAAGTATTCATAGAAAAAGAAACACCACCGGAGTTCAGCATGGAATCATACCAACATAAGTTCCACTGATCTCCCCATCCTAATTTTTCAGCAGCCTCACGACAAGCAACCAGGAAGTCCTGCAATTTATTTGCCGTATCCTGAGTCATACTCACCTCCGGATTGATGCTCCAACCACTAATTCCATAATAACGGAACATCTTCACCAGTCTTTCCGCATTCACAAACTTTCCGCCTTCTTCTTTAAACAACATGGCAAAAAACTTAGAAGGAGCATTTTGTGACGGCTTGGTGTAATCAATCGTACTTCCGGAATCAAAGAACACAAGCACGGAATTCCGGACACCGTTTTTATGGCAAACATCTCCAAATGTACCGGAAGAACGCAACATCGGTTGATTCCATCCACCATGTACATCCAGATAAGACCACATACTGAATATATCGTTTCGCATAGTATAAGACGGCAAATTCAATGTCCAATCACCATTAGAGACAGGCATCCACCAAAGTACCTTCTTTCCTTTAGCATCCTCGGCAGGATACACCTGTGTTTTTTCATTTACAAAACGCTCACGCGGGCGAACGCGGGAAATAAAGAAGTTTTCTTCCGGATTCTGTCCGGGTTCCCAAGATTCAAAATTCTGACTGTCATACCATTCCCCACTGTTGAAAAGAGGTACATACATGTCCATCCGCACTTCCGTCTGTGCGCAAACAGAAGATGCCAGTAAAAGTGCAGCACTGCACAATAAACTAAACCTGTTTTTCATAATTAATTTAATTAAATTGATAAACTAAAATATTTCTATCCGTATATTATTCAAAATTTCCTTTGTCTACATCCCACCATAAACGGGTACCCCCATTGTCCGGCCCTTTCAGCAAGCCGAGTGCCTTATTCACTTCCTCCGTATTACCTCGATATTCGCTTTGTGTAAAAGGCAAGCGGCGTATCTGAAGTTCCGTATCGATAGCCCCGTTACTATAATTCAAGTCCGAAGGGATAGGTATCAATTTAGGATAACCTGTACGGCGATATTCCGTCCATGCCACAGAAGACAAAGTAGGAAAGAAAGAAATCCATTTTTGAGTGATGATGCGTTGCAATTTCTTTTCCGGAGAATCTTCATCATGCCACCTTACCGAAATGCGATTGATACCGACCTGCTTACCATTCTCCTCGATATAATAATTATATTCCTGATTACGATAATTGATATAAGGAGCAGAACCGAAACCACCTTCAAACAGTTCCCAATCAAAATCACCGCCTTCTTCAGTATTGATAAACCCGTTGATATAGCTTTCGTAAGTACCGGCCCATCCGGATTCATCTCCCAATACACTGGCCCAAGCACTGTGAATTCCTTCGTTATACAGGCTTTCCGGAGTTCCGTCTCCCATATTCCAGTTCCTCAACATACCTTCCGCACGGAGAAAATAAGCCTCAGCCACACGCAATACCGGCCGGGGTCCCTGTTCCGGAATACCGACACGGCTCGTTTTAGAGTATCCTTGATATTCGGTACGGGTCATCGGCACTCCCTGCCGTACTCCCAGATATTTGGTAGCTTTCTCCACAACAGGAGACAACTCATCATCCGTACTATAGATATCCGCATTATTAGTAGCAAACCATCTTTCCAAGCGAGGGTCTGAGTATCCTTGTAAGATAGAGATTATATTAGCATTGGCACGGGTATCATTCCATAAGTCTTCAATACGGAAAAGCATCAAACCGGATTTCAATACCACATCCGAATCCGAATTTGTCAACACTCCGTCTCTTACAGCATCTTCGGCTTCTTTCTGAGAGTCCGGATAAACCTTCACCAACTGCATGGCAATACGCAAACGCAATGTATTGGCAAATTTGATCCATTTATCGATATCTCCGTCACAAACCTTATCCGCCCGTTTAAAATCATCCAAGAGGTCCTGAGAAGGACTACTGTCACGAAAATCTTTCAACCATTCAACAGCCTCTTTCAGGTCTTGAAACAGACGCTTGTAAATTGTTTCTTCAGAATCATAATAATACGTATCCGAACCTTCCAACACACAAGAATACTGTGCAGGACCATAAGAAGTAACTACCGGTAAAATAGCAGCTACATTGGCAATCTGCATCATGGCTGCCAGTTCAAAGCGTTCCAGTGCTTTACACTGCGGTATATATTGGCTGGTATACTTAAACACATATAAATAGAAGTCATCATATGTCTGAGCACAATGGTCCGGTCTGAGTTGATAATTATAATTATTCGATCCACCGAAATCATTCACCCCCATCATAAAACCGGCAAAGATATCCGTAGTAAGATTCGCCCAAAGTTGATAGCGATGTTCCTGGGGAGGAATAATATTGTCCAACGGACTTTGAATCTTATCCACCATATCGGTTACCGAATCATCGACACCTTTCGGGTCCGTATTAATTTCTTCAAACTTATCAGTACACCCCGTAGACACAAGGCACAAACCAATAAAAGCCGTAGCCAAATGAGATTTATATTTAAATAAACAATTCTTCATATCGTTTTTATCTTATGTATTAAAAATTCAGCTTCAAGTTTAGTCCCCAGCTACGTGTAGCAGGCAGACTGAATACGTCGATACCCTGCCATCCATTTCCCGTAGAACCGGAAATATCAGGATCACAAGGAGACTTTTTATACAAGAAGAATAGATTACGACCGACAACAGAAGCAGTCAGGTTCTTATTCATTCCAAATAAATTCTCGAATGTATATCCGACAGAAAGTTCCCTCAAGCGGAAATTAGTGGCAGAATACATATACTCCATAGCATTAAAACCGGCATTTTGTGCACGCCCTCCTACTCTCGAATAATATTTCTCCGCATCGATCATGGAACCGTCCTTATTGGGTACTCCGCCGTTCAAACGAGCATCTCCTGTCGCCTTAGATACTCCGTATCCATCCATAATCGCTTCGGTCATAGAAAGCACTTTACCTCCGATTTTACCGTCAACCAAAGCATAGATATTCAGATTCTTCCAATTGATCGTATTAGACCATCCCAAATGGAATTTCGAGTTAAAGTTTCCGGCATAGGTATCGGCATCACTTGTCAACAGAGGTGCTCCGGTGTTATCCAATTTTATATTTCCGTTGTCGTCATATTGGAAATCATACGTATATATATCACCATAAGAGCCACCCTTTTTCAACTTCATAATGAAAGCGGAAGCCTCGGCAAGATTATACTCTTCCAACCCCGGACAAAGTTCTTTTATCTCGTTCTTGTTATAGGAGAAATTGATTCCCGGCGTCCACGACCAATCATGGTTGAAATCAAGACGATAACTTACAGAAGCCTCGATACCTAAGTTCTCCACATTACCGGCATTAATATTTCTTTTGCTATATCCCGATGCTACCGGTGCCGACACCTGGAAATACTGGTTCTTCGTATTGGCCTTATAGAAAGTAAACTCCGTGCGTAAACGGTTGTGCAGCATTGCCAAGTCAAAACCGGCCTCGATAGAGAACGTTTTTTCAGGTTTCCAATCCGTGAACGGCATAACCGTCGGCAATGTGATGGTCAATTTAGACAAAGTGGCTACCGGACGGGAGTAATATGCCGGAATATCGTTACCTACTACCGAATAAGAAGCACGCAACTTCACCATATCGAACAGATCGTCATTCATATGGAACATCTCGTCCAACAAGAAAGTAGCACCTACCGAAGGATAAAAGAAACTCATACTTTCTGTAAACGCCAACGCGGAAGACCAGTCGTTACGAGCGGTAAGATCGAGATATACCATATCCTTATATCCGAGTTGCAATGTACCGAATACGGAGTTCAATCGTTTCTTGGTATAATTCTCCTGATAGTAGATATCATAATAGTTATCCCGATGGAAGATATTAGGGAAATATACGTTACCTTGAGGCATCTTATACGTAATACCGTTCGCATCCGTCACATCCACTTCATAATATTGG
>OGHS01000690.1_pt1 | contig 13570 bp, 11 predicted proteins | sample 1571611 | NCBI WGS metagenome assembly OGHS01 (sample SAMEA2581944, study PRJEB24529) | metagenome | biome: Human gut stool | place: China | collected 2011 | reverse complement strand
TGGTGATGAACAACCGCGATCACCGTAAAATTTTTGTGGTGGATGGGTATATTGGATTTACAGGCGGTATCAATCTTGCCGATGAATATATCAATAAAGTCAAAAGGTTTGGATACTGGAAGGATACCGGAGTGCGGATTGAGGGAGAGGCAGTCTGGAGCCTTACGGCAATGTTTCTGGAAATGTGGAATTATATCAACCGTTCCACGGAAGATTACAGCAGATTCCTGCCGTCTGTTTACAGGGAGAAAGAATTTACCTCCGATGGCTTTGTACAGCCGTATGGTGACAGTCCGCTCGATAATGAAAACGTCGGAGAAAATATTTATCTGAATATCATAAACCGTGCGAAAAACTATGTGTATATTTTTACACCATATCTGATCATCGATCACGAAATGCTGATCTGTCTCTCAAATGCAGCAAAGAGCGGTGTGGATGTAAGGATCGTGACACCGGGTGTGCCGGATAAAAAGGCAGTATATCTTTTAACACAGTCTTATTATGAACCGCTTTTAAAGAATGGTGTGAAGATTTTTCAGTATACACCGGGATTTATCCATGCAAAATGTTTTGTCTGTGACGATGAGATCGCGACGGTCGGCAGTGTAAACCTTGACTACCGGAGTCTGTTTTTACACTTTGAATGTGGTGTATTTATGTACCGGTCTAAGGCAGTCATGCAGGTAAAGGAAGACTGCCTCAGGACATTTGAAGAGTCGGAGGAGATGGATGTTTCATTCTGCCGCAGACGAAGACTTCCGGTACGTATGGTTCAGAGCCTGATGCGTCTGTTTGCACCGTTGTTATAATATGAGAACAAATGTTCCGCACCATCAGATCAGTGATATGTAATAACAGAATGTTTCATGACATCAAATCAGTGATACACCGGACTCTGTATTTTTAAGGAACAAAATATAACAGGGTGCGGCAAAAATAATCTTTATAATCTGCAGCATCGACTGTATCCGCATATACAATATTGACACTGCCGATCGGCGTTCCATTTAGAGAATAGACCGCCTTCCCGGCAGTGTTTCCTTTTTTTACTGGTGCTGTCACATTTTCCGGCAGTTCGATGCTTTTGGTAATGCCGGTAAGATCACTTCCGTCTGTTGTCATGTATTGAAAAGGTCTTTGGTAAATGATGCCTACAGAATCCGCAAGGCCTTTTTTAACCGGGAGATCGTCTAACTTATCTTCGTGGCTGTCACAGTAAATCCTGCATTTCCCAAACCCATAATTCAAAAGAGTCGTGGCATCCGCAGAGCGTGACTTGATATCAGGAGCCCCCATGATGACGGCGATCAGTTCCATATCATCTTTTTTGGCGGTTGCGGAAATACAGTACATGGCAGTGTTGGTAAATCCGGTTTTTAAGCCGGTGGCATACTGGTAATGTTTGATCAGCTTATTGGTGTTCGTCAGACCGAACTCCGAGGAACCTTTTGCGGTAGTGTGGGTGATATTTTCCATCCAGATTGTGCAGTAATCATGGATTTTCGGGTATTTTGTGATCAGTTCGCGCGACATCAGTGCAATGTCATTGGCGCTGGTCATATGTCCGTCGGCATCTAAACCACAGCAGTTGACGAAATTGGTGTCATTCATACCGAGTCCTTTTGCGCGTTCGTTCATCATGCGGACAAATTCTGATTCGGAACCGGCAACATGTTCTGCCATGGCAACACAGGCGTCATTGGCGCTCGCAACACTGATACATTTGATCATCGTTTCGACTGTCTGGGTTTCACCCGGTTCTAAAAACACCTGAGAACCGCCCATGCTTGCTGCATATTCGGAGACGGTCACCGTGTCATCTAAGGAAATCTGTTTGGATGAGAGTGCATCAAAAATCAGAAGCAGCGTCATAATCTTGGTGACACTTGCCGGATGCCTTGCCTCGTGGGAATTTTTTTCGTAGACGACGGCACCGGTGAAAGCCTCCATCAAAATGGCGCTTGGTGCGGAGATATTTAAGTCTGCAGCAGGTGCAGTATCTGTCTGGGCAGCAGGAGACAGGGGGACGGTTACATTCGGAATGAAACAGGAAGATGCAGGAAGTACCGTGCCCTGCACAAGGAGATTGAGACCGAGCAGAATGGAAACCATGAATTTCAAGAATATGCCCTCCGTAGGGTTCTGTTATAATTTATTTTAGATACGAAGGATGTACATTATGCATAAAAATCTTGAATTTTGCGGGAATCCACGGTAAAATCAATATTTGTGGAATGAGAGGGTATGACATAGATGGAATTAACTGTAAAACTTCAGGTGTTTGAGGGGCCGTTAGATCTGCTTTTACATCTGTTAGAAAAAAATAAAGTCAATATATATGATATTCCAATCGTGGAGATCACAAACCAGTATATGGAATATATTGCAGAAATGCGCAGACAGGACTTAAATGTGATGAGCGAATTTCTCGTGATGGCGGCGACACTGCTTGATATCAAATCAAAAATGCTGCTCCCTGCAAAAGAAAGCGAGGATGATGAAGAAGAAGATCCGAGAGTGGAACTTGTGCAGCAGCTGTTGGAATATAAAATGTATAAATGTATGGCATATGAACTCAGGGACCGTCAGATTGATGCGGAAAAAGTATGGTTTAAAGCACCGACAATCCCGCCCGAAGTTCTTGCATATGAAGAACCGGTTGATGTAAATGAACTGATGTCCGGGGTAACACTTGCGAGGCTGAATGATATTTTTCAGTCCATCATAAAGAAACAGGCGGATAAGATCGATCCGGTCCGTTCGAAGTTTGGAAGAATCGAGAAAGAGGAAGTGTCACTTTCTGATAAGATGACATATGTGGAAGAATACAGTCTGCATCACGGACATTTTTCGTTTCGGAGTCTTTTAGAAGCACAGTCCGGGAAAATGGAAGTGGTTGTGACATTTCTGGCAATATTAGAGCTGATGAAGATGGGAAAGATCGTTGTTTCCCAGGAATACACGTTTGATGATATAAAAATTGAATCAAAAATTGCGGCCTAGCTGTGTGACAGCAGAAATGAAATGGGATCTGTGTGGAATTTTTACACACCGGAATAGAGGGTTGGTATGGAAGAAAAAAAATATGAGGCAATCGTTGAGGCGATCCTGTTTACAATGGGAGAGTCTGTGGAATTAGAGCGTATAGCAAAAACACTGGAACTTGATACAGAACGGACAAAAAAGATCATAGAACATCTGATGCAGCGCTATGAGGATGATGGCGTCGGCGTTAAGATCATGGAACTGGACGGTTCTTATCAGATGTGTACGAAGGGCGAAATGTATGAATATCTGGTGAAAATCGCAAAGCAGCCGAAAAAGCATGTGCTTACCGACGTTCTGCTTGAAACCCTTTCGATCATTGCCTACAAGCGGAAATTGAAAAGATCAGAGGTGTTTCCTGCGATCATGCGGTAAACAAGCTGGTGGAGTACAATCTGGTATGTGAACTTGGAAGGCTGGATGCGCCGGGACGCCCGCTGCTTTTTGGCACAACGGAGGAATTCTTAAGGAGTTTTGGTGTTCAGTCAATCGATGAACTTCCCGTGTTAAGTCCGGTCCAGGTAGAAGAATTCAAACAGGAAGCGGAAGCGGAAATGCATATGAAACTGGATATCTGATCTGGTTTCGTATGCTTTTTTTTCACAAAAAATGAGCATTTTTTGCGTATTATATACATAAGGATTGATGAAATGCTTTTTTGGAGTCTGGTGTATGTGGAAAAAACTGCTGGCATGGATCCTTGTCACTGTGATCTTAACAGGATATGGGATACAGATCGTGGAGGCTTTTGATCAAAAAGAAAATGTGCGGATGGAGGAAGTGATAGAAAAGCCGGATCAAAATTCCCTGTATGCAAAAGCAGCTGTGCTTATGGATGCGGATTCCGGGCGTATCCTGTATGAAAAAAACGGGCACCAGGCGATGGCGAATGCCAGTACGACCAAAATACTGACATGTATCATTGCACTGGAAAACTGCGACCTGGACAGCGAAGTGACCGTGAGTACGCTTGCAGCGTCACAGCCGAAAGTTCATCTGGGTATGCGGGAGGGGCAGAAGTTTTATCTGAAAGATCTGCTGTACGGACTGATGTTGGAATCTTATAATGACTGCGCTGTGGCGATTGCAGAACACATTGCAGGCACGACGGGTGATTTTGCAAAACTTATGAACGATAAAGCAGAGGAGATCGGCTGTGAGGACAGTTATTTTATCACACCGAACGGACTGGATGCCAAAAATGAAAATGGCTTTCATCACACAACAGCGGCAGATCTTTCTTTGATCATGCGGTACTGCATCAAAACATCAGAAATGGCAGAGCAATTTCTTACAATCACAAGGGAAGGACAGTATCAGTTTTCTGATATAGATGGTAAAAACAGATACACCTGCTGTAATCATAATGCGTTTTTGCAGATGATGAACGGGGCATTGTCAGGCAAGACCGGTTTTACCGGTAATGCGGGATATTGTTATGTCGGGGCATTAAAATGTGATGACAGAACTTTTATCGTTGCACTGCTTGCCTGCGGGTGGCCGAATAATAAAACATATAAGTGGGCAGATACAAAAAAACTTATGCAGTATGGAATTTCCCGGTTCCGGAAAATAAGTCTGGATGAGATTGAACTGGACGCAGGGGAATATGCTCCGGTACAGGTGGTGGACGGACAGGGCACAAAGATCGGCGAAGAGGTAACAACAGAACTTGAAGTTGCGCCGGTGAAAGAAAATGTGGAACTATTGATTGAAAAAGACCAGGAAGTACACATAGAGTATCAATTATCCCGGAAACTTTATGCACCGGTAACGGAAGGAGATTTTATCGGTGAGATAACATACCTTCTGGGAGATGAGGTTCTGACAAAACGTGTGGTCACAGTGAAGAATACGGTAAAAAGAATCGATTTTTGCTGGTGTGTAAAAAAAACAGCAGAATTATTTCCAATGTAAAAGCCCTAAATTCCTTGTATGCAAAAAAAAACTGTCAAAAAATTAACAATTCTCTTGAAAATTTGTCACTGACCATCTATAATTTATCCTAGCGGAATTTGTTATATTTTTACATTATTCACTATGTACCATGTCAAAAGATGTGGTAACAAACTTTATAGATGGAGGGCAAAAAGGATGAATAGTAGTAATGATAGCTTGGCAATGCAGCGTATTACCAAGTTAGTCGATGAGAACAGTTTCATGGAAATCGGTTCTCTCGTAACCGCAAGAAATACAGACTTTAATCTTGCAGACACAGATACACCGTCCGATGGTGTAATTACCGGACATGGTCTGGTGGATGGCAATCTGGTATTTGTATACAGCCAGAATGCAGCTGTATTAAACGGTACTATCGGAGAGATGCATGCAAAGAAGATTGCAGCCGTATATGACATGGCAATGAAAATGGGAGCACCGGTGATCGGATTTATCGATTGCGCCGGAATGCGTTTACAGGAATCTGTGGATGCGTTAAACGGATTTGGTGAGATCTACGCAAAGGAGGTTGCAGCATCCGGCGTTGTTCCGCAGATTTCCGCTATTTTCGGAAGCTGTGGCGGTGGACTTGCAGTAGTACCTGCATTATCTGATTTTGCATTTATGGAGAGCAAAGGAAAAATGTTCATCAATTCCCCGAATGCGATCGAGGGTAACCGCATTGAAAAATGCGATACTTCTTCCGCAGAGTTCCAGAGTGAGAAAAACGGTTGTATCGATGCTGTTGGAACAGAGGATGAGATCATTGCAGAGATCCGCGAGTTAGTAAGCGTCCTTCCTTTAAATAATGAAGGAGATGTATACACATCTGAGTGTCAGGATGATTTAAACCGTGCATGTGAGAACATGGCAGCCATGAAAGGCGATCCAAGATATTTATTAAGTGAGATCTCAGACGGACATGTATTCTTTGAAACAAAGAAAAACTATGCAAAAGATATGGTAACCGGATTTATCCAGTTAAACGGAATGACAGTCGGCGCTGTTGCAAACTGCTCAGAAGTTTACGATGAAGAGGGCAAAAAAGCAGAGGAGTTCTCCGGAGCTCTGACAGCAAGAGGATGCAACAAGGCAGCAGAGTTCGTTAACTTCTGTGATGCGTTCGAGATCCCGGTATTGTCTTTAACAAACGTAAAAGGTTATGCAGCTACTGTCTGTGCAGAAAAAGGACTTGCAAAAGCACTTGCACGCATGACAATGGCATTCGCTGATGCAACCTGCCCGAAAGTAAACCTGATCACCGGAAATGCAATCGGAAGCGCTTATGTGACAATGAACTCCAAAGCAATCGGAGCAGACTTTACATATGCATGGGAAGATGCAAAGATCGGTATGATGGATGGCGAGCTTGCAGCAAAGATCATGTACGCAGATGCATCTGCAGATGAACTCGCAGCAAAAGCAAAAGAATATGATGCATTACAGTCAAGTGTTATGACTGCAGCAAGACGTGGTTATGTAGATCTTATTTTAGATCCGGCAGACACCAGAAAATACCTTGTAGATGCATTTGAATTATTATACACAAAATGTGCAGGTGTACCGGACAAGAAACATGGAACAAAATAGAAAGGTGAAGTTATGAAGAAAAAATTATCTCTTATGCTTTGTCTTTGCTTTATGGTTCTGGCAATGACAGCATGTGGAACGGATCCTAAGAGCGTTGATTATTTTGGTATGAGTTATTCTGATATCCAGGATAACATGGAGCAGACAGTATCTGCGCTTGTTTCGTTTTCAGATGAAGATATACAGAGTGGTGCAGAATATTATGACTCAAACGGAATGGATGCATTTGCCCACTTACTGACATCCTGGGGTGAAACAGTTTCAGATCTGGGTTCCTATCAGGGACTTGGAGATCTTACTGTGACAAAAGCACAGAAGACTGTGACTGCAGACCAGGTTTTACATTTCTCAGACAGAGATGTAGTTGTTTCTTATGTATATGAATACAATTACGAGACAGAAGCACCGGAACTTACAGATGCAAGTGCAGATCTTGTGTATTCACTTGGCGAGAAAATGGGAAAAGCCGGTATGAATACATTGATGGGAATGGGAACCGTATTTGTAGTTCTTATCCTGATCAGTCTGATCATCAGCTGCTTTAAAGTGATTCCGTATTTACAGAACAAAAAAGCAAATGCTGGTGCGAAGAAAGATGTGGCAGATCCGGTTGTAGAACAGATCGAGCAGCGTGAGGAGACATCCCAGCTTACTGATGATTTAGAACTGGTTGCAGTTATTTCTGCAGCAATCGCAGCGGCAGAAGGAACATCAGCAGATGGATTCGTAGTACGTTCTATCCATAGAAGATAGGCGAAGCAGACAAGTTATAATAAATATATGTCGTAAAAAAGTAATGATCACAGGAGGATGATTCAATGAAAAGCTATACAATTACCGTAAATGGAAATGTTTATGATGTTACTGTAGAAGAGAATGGTGCTGTAAGTGCACCGGCAGCAGCACCGAGACGTGCAGCAGCTCCGGCTCCGGCAGCAGCTCCGAAGGCAGCAGCACCGGCAGGTGGCGCAGGTAACGTAAAGATCGAAGCAGGTGCAGCAGGAAAAGTATTTAAGATCGAGTCTTCTGTTGGCGCATCTGTAAAGAAAGGTGACACAATCTTAGTTCTTGAAATCATGAAAATGGAGACACCGGTTGTTGCTACCGAAGATGGTACAGTAGCAAGCATCAACGTAAGTGTTGGTGACATGGTAGAAGCAGGTGCATTACTGGCAACTTTAAACAACTAATTTTAGGAGGATAACAATGAGTTATTTTACTGAGACAATGGGCAACCTCCTTCATCAGACTGCCTTTTTTAACCTGACATGGGGAAATTTCGTAATGATCTTAGTTGCATGTATTTTCCTGTATCTGGCGATTGCAAAAGGGTTTGAACCGTTGTTACTCGTTCCGATCGCATTTGGTATGCTTCTGGTAAACATTTATCCGGATATCTTTGCAGCTCCGGAGCAGATGAGTAACGGTGTCGGTGGTTTATTCCATTATTTTTATACCTTAGATGAATGGTCAATCCTGCCATCCCTTATTTTCCTTGGCGTTGGTGCGATGACCGATTTTGGACCTCTGATCGCAAACCCGATCAGCTTCCTTTTAGGAGCAGCAGCACAGTTTGGTATTTTCGGCGCATATTTCCTTGCAATCCTGATGGGATTCAATGATAAAGCAGCAGCAGCCGTTTCTATCATCGGTGGTGCAGATGGTCCTACTTCCATTTTCCTTGCTGGAAAACTTGGACAGTCCGGCCTTATGGGACCGATCGCTGTAGCAGCATATTCTTACATGGCACTGGTGCCGATCATTCAGCCGCCAATTATGAAGTTATTTACAACGAAAAAAGAACGTGCGATCAAGATGCAGAACTTACGTCCGGTATCCAAACTTGAGAAAATCTTATTCCCAATCGTGGTAACCGTTGTTGTATGTCTGATCCTTCCGACAACAGCCCCGCTCGTTGGTATGTTAATGCTCGGTAACCTGTTCCGTGAGTGTGGTGTGGTTCGTCAGTTATCTGAGACAGCATCTAATGCATTGATGTATATCGTAGTTATCTTACTTGGTACATCCGTTGGTGCATCCACAAGTGCAGAGGCTTTCTTAAATGCAACAACTTTAAAGATCGTTGCACTTGGACTGATTGCATTTATGTTTGGTACAGCAGCCGGAGTATTGTTCGGTAAATTACTTTGCTTCATTACAAAAGGCAAGATCAACCCACTCATCGGTTCTGCCGGTGTATCCGCAGTTCCTATGGCTGCGCGTGTATCACAGAAAGTTGGTGCAGAGGAAGATCCTACGAACTTTTTACTTATGCATGCAATGGGACCAAACGTTGCCGGTGTTATCGGTACAGCAGTAGCAGCCGGTGTATTCATGGCAATCTTTGGAATTTAATCAGACGGCAGAACAAAAACAGGTTCGCTGTATAAGGAGGAAAAAATGGCTGAAGTTGTTAAAAAACCTTTAAAAATAACAGAGACAGTACTGCGTGATGCACATCAGTCTCTGATCGCAACAAGAATGACAACAGAGCAGATGCTTCCAATCGTAGATAAGATGGACAAGGTTGGATACTATGCTGTTGAGTGCTGGGGAGGCGCTACTTTCGATGCATCCCTTCGTTTCTTAAAAGAGGATCCATGGGATCGTCTTCGTAAATTAAGAGATGGTTTTAAAAATACGAAATTACAGATGTTATTCCGTGGACAGAATATCTTAGGATACCGTCCATATGCAGATGACGTAGTGGAATATTTTGTACAGAAATCCATCGCAAACGGAATTGATATCATCCGTATTTTTGACTGTCTGAATGATCTTCGCAATCTTCAGACAGCAGTAAGCGCATGTAACAAAGAAAAAGGACATGCACAGGTGGCTTTATCTTATACACTCGGTGATGCTTATACCTTAGATTACTGGACAGATATGGCAAAAAGAGTAGAGGATATGGGAGCTGACTCTGTATGTATCAAAGATATGGCAGGACTTTTAGTTCCACAGAAAGCAGACGAGCTGGTACGTGCGATCAAAGAAGTGATCGATATCCCGTTAGAGTTACATACACACTATACATCAGGTGTTGCTTCCATGACATACATGAAAGCAGTAGAGGCAGGATGTGATATCATCGATACTGCAATGTCTCCATTTGCACTTGGAACATCCCAGCCGGCTACTGAGGTTATGGTAGAGGCATTCAAGGGAACCGAGTTTGATACAGGTTTAGACCAGAACAAACTTGCTGAGATCGCTGATTACTTCCGTCCGATGAGAGAGGAAGCATTAGAGAGCGGTCTGATGAACCCGAAAGTATTAGGTGTAAACATCAAGACTTTATTATATCAGGTACCGGGTGGTATGTTATCCAACCTGATCTCCCAGTTAAAAGAGCAGGGGAAAGAGGACAAATACGAGGAAGTACTTGCAGAAGTACCGCGTGTTCGTAAAGATCTTGGTGAGCCGCCGCTTGTTACACCTTCCTCACAGATCGTTGGTACACAGGCTGTATTCAACGTATTAATGGGTGAGCGTTACAAAGTAGCGACCAAAGAGACGAAAGATGTTCTCCTTGGAAAATACGGTCAGACTGTAAAACCGTTCAATCCGGAAGTTGTTGACAAAGTATTAGGCGATGAGAAGAAGAATGCAATTACCTGTCGTCCGGCAGATCTGTTAGAGCCAGAGCTTGACAAGATTGAAGCTGAGATGAAACAGTGGAAACAGCAGGATGAAGATGTATTATCTTACGCATTGTTCCCACAGGTTGCAACTGAGTTCTTCAAATACCGTGAAGCACAGCAGAAAAAAGTAGATGCAACAATTGCAGATACAAAGAATGGTGCATATCCGGTATAATTAGAATATGATTGATGAAATGCCACGGCAGTATTTTAGGATGCTGCTGTGGCATTTTTTGTTTTGCTGAAATATTGCTTTTTACAAAGAAAAGAATTAGAATCATCCTATAAATGATAAAGGATATAAGAAAATGGAAAATTTTGAACGGAAAACGTCGCCGAAAAATGGCATAGATACAGAAAACTGGTTTATAGAAAGTTATCGCAGATATAAAGGTCATCCGATACGGATTCTGATAGCACTGTACAAAGGAAATTATCATAAATTTGTTATGGCAGTTATCTGTTTTTTTATAAAGCATGCATGTGTGTGGGTACTTCCAATCATAACTGCAAATATCATCAATGATGTGACACAGAAGAATCCTGATACCGTGAGAAATATCTGGATCAGTGCAGCCCTTGAGATTGGTTTGATCGCACTTAATATACCAATGAATTATCTGTATACATCATATAAAAGCCTTGCAACACGTTACGCAGAAACAGGACTTCGTAAGGCATTGATCCGGAAACTTCAGCAGTTGTCGATCGCCTACCATGTGGAGACACAGTCTGGAAGGCTGCAGTCTAAGATTATGCGTGATGTGGAGGCGGTGGAGACACTTTCCACACAGATGTTCTTAAGCATTTTAAATATTGCACTGAATATCGGGGTTGCGCTGGTGGTCACAGCATCAAAAAGTAAGATCGTTTTTGTATTTTTTCTGTTGACAACTCCGGTTGCGGCAATCACGATGGTTTCGTTCCGCTCGGTCATGAAAAAAAGAAATACGGAATTTCGAAAAGAAATGGAAGAAACATCTGCGCGTGTGATGGAAATGGTGGAACTTGTCCCGGTGACAAGGGCACACGCATTGGAGGACGAAGAAGTACATAAGATGAGCGGACAGCTTTTTACAGTGGCGGAAAAGGGATATAAACTGGATCTGGTACAGGCATTATTTGGTTCAGTCGGATGGGCGGTATTCCAGGTGTTTCAGGTCGTCTGTCTGGCATTTACCGGCTATCTTGCGTTGCGTGGACGCATTATGGCGGGAGATATCACACTTTACCAGAGTTATTTTGCAACGGTGGTCAATCAGGTGTCTGCAATCGTTACATTGCTTCCGACAATCGCGAAAGGCATTGAATCTGTCAATTCCATTGGTGAGGTGCTCCTCTCAGAGGATGTGGAGCAGAATGAGGGGAAAAAGCAGTTAGAGGACGTAACTGGCATATTTGATTTTGAAGATGTTTCCTTTCATTATAAAAACAGTGACAAACCGGTGTTAAATCACCTGAACCTGCATGTAAAACAGGGGGAGACGATCGCATTAGTCGGGGAGTCAGGTGCAGGAAAATCGACTGTGTTAAATCTTGTGATCGGCTTTCATTTGGCGGACGGAGGGAAGGTCCTTTTAGATGGTAATGATATGAGGAAAATAGATCTGCGTACATACAGAAAACATCTTGCCGTTGTACCACAGACATCCATATTATTTTCAGGGACTATACGTGAAAACATTACTTACGGAAACGAACATGTTTCGGACGAAGAATTAGAACGTGTCATAAAGGCGGCAAATCTTACGGATCTGATGGAGAGCCTTCCAAATGGGGTTGATACCATGGTAGGAGAACATGGAGGAAAACTTTCCGGTGGACAAAGACAGCGCATTGCGATTGCGCGAGCACTGATCCGTGATCCGGAGGTGATCGTACTCGATGAGGCTACGTCTGCTTTAGACAGTATTTCTGAAAAACTGATACAGGAAGCTTTGGAAAATCTGACGAAGGGGAGGACGACATTTATTGTGGCACATCGGCTGTCAACAATTCGTGATGCAGATAAGATTGCCGTTCTTGCGGACGGACATTGTGTGGAATATGGTACGTTTGAGGAACTGATGGCACGAAAAGGTGAATTTTACAGAATGAAAATGATTCAAAGCTGACAAAAAGGAAAAGTTTTGATATAATAGAAATGTTGGTGTGCAAAGGCACATCATAAATTGCAGACGGTGTCATAAAATGACAGGAACGAGGGGTTATGGGCAGTAAGAATGATTTGAGTAATCGGATCAACGAGTCATACAGTAAATTGAGCAAGGGACAGAAACTGCTTGCCACCTATATCACAGATAACTATGATAAGGCAGTATTTTTGACGGCGGCAAAATTAGGTGAGGTGGTCGGAGTCAGCGAATCCACGGTTGTGCGCTTTGCCATGCATCTTGGATACCGGGGATATCCTGAATTTCAGAGTGCCTTAGAAGAACTGGTACGCAACAAATTAAACTCCATTCAGCGTATGGAAGTTACTTATGGCAGGATCAGCCAGTCAAAAATTTTAGAATCTGTTTTAAAGTCAGATGCGGAAAAAATCAACAGCACATTGGAAAAAATAGATCAGGCAGCATTTGAGATGGCAGTAGATACCATTTTGAATGCGAAACATATTTATATTATTGGAATCAGAAGCTGTGCGCCGCTTGCGTCGTTTATGGCATTTTATTTTACTTTGATGTTTGAAAATGTACGTCTGATACAGACGAGCAGTTCCAGTGAAATTTTTGAACAAATGGTTCGTATTGGTAAGGAAGATGTAATTATCGGAATCAGTTTTCCGAGATATTCCATGCGGACGTTAAAGGCTATGGAGTTTGCCAACAACCGCAGTGCAAAAGTGATTACATTAACAGACAGTGTGCATTCACCGATGAATTTGTATTCGTCCTGTAATCTGATCGCAGACAGTGATATGGCGTCTATTGTGGATTCACTGGTTGCACCACTCAGCGTGATCAATGCCCTGATCGTGGCACTCTGTATGAAAAAACAGAGAGATGTTGCGAAGACATTAGAAATGTTAGAAGGAATCTGGGATGAGTATCAGGTCTATGAAAATGATGAGATCAATGCGATTGACGATTCCATAAAAATGCGTTATGCAAAAATAGGAGACAGCGATTTTCATGAATAAAATCATTGTAATAGGCGGGGGACCGGCTGGAATGTTTGCTGCGATCGCCGCAGCGGAAACCGGCAGTCAGGTTATTCTGCTTGAAAAGAATGAAAAACTTGGAAAAAAATTATTCCTTTTATTCTGCTGGCTGTTCTGCATCTTGGTCGTTGCCGCATTTGCAGATGTTGTAGCAGGAACCTTTAACGGATTTGTTGCAAACGATGAC
>OGHS01000682.1_pt1 | contig 13732 bp, 11 predicted proteins | sample 1571611 | NCBI WGS metagenome assembly OGHS01 (sample SAMEA2581944, study PRJEB24529) | metagenome | biome: Human gut stool | place: China | collected 2011 | reverse complement strand
ACAGAACCGGCAGGTTTGAGTCGTGGTTGACATTGACAAAAGCCGAGTAAAAAACTCTCTTTAAGTCAAACTTCTGATAAAGGGTCTCAGCAACGCGCATGATTTCATAATCGTGTTCCGGAGTGGCACCAATGATCATCTGTGTGCTCTGACCGGCGGGGACAAAACGCGGTGCTTTGCGGTAAATGGCAAGTTCATCCTTATTTTCCGTAATGCGGTTCTGGATCTGGCGCATTGGTTTTAAAATAGTAGTTCTGGATTTATAGGGAGCCAGTTTCTTTAAGCTGTCGGCGGTCGGAAGTTCTAAATTGACACTCATACGGTCGGCAAGAAAACCGGCTTTTTCCACAAGGACAGGATCTGCGCCGGGAATCGCTTTGACATGGATATAGCCGTTGAAATGGTAGACATTGCGCAGCCGGTAGAGGGTCTGATAGATCAGATCCATCGTGTAATTGGGACTGATCATGATGCCGGAACTTAGGAAAAGTCCCTCAATATAGTTGCGCCGGTAAAATTCTATCGTCAGCTCACAGACTTCATCCGGGGTAAAGGAAGCCCGTTTTACATCGGAGTTACAGTTGTTCTGGCAGTAGGCGCAGTTAAAAATACATTCATTGGTAAAGAGGATCTTGAGCAGAGAAATACAGCGCCCGTCCGCAGAGAATGAGTGACAGATTCCGCAGGCGAGAGAGTTCCCAATGCCGGTGCCATTGCCACGGCGGTCCACACCGCTGGAAGTACAGGCAACATCGTATTTTGCAGCGGCGGTAAGTATAGAAAGTTTTTCCATTAGGGACATATTTTGCTGGATGTTCATGTTGATCTCCATTTCTCATGGTCTTTTCATATTCTTCATAGTTACATATAAACGGGGTTGGATTATCGGTCGCATATTACTAAAAACAGAACGAGTGTTCGATAAAATCAATATAACACAAAATCAAAACACATGCAATAGAAAAACGAAAATATGTTCGATAAAATGAATAAAAAAATAGCATATAATTTTTAAAATCTACGAAAACATAACGAAACAGTATATATTTTATTGAAAATAAAGTCGAATATGGTAAAATTGAAACAACAGGAGGAATCTGGACAGAGGGGGAAATTGGTATGAAATCAATAAAAACAAAAATTATTGTAACCGTAATACTATGTTCGCTGGTATCTACATTTATCTGCGGAGCGATCAGTATTGTAAACTCAGTCAGCACTTCTTATGAAGATTCACAGCAGGAAATGCAGCTTAAGTGTGTGAGTCAGAGCGATGAACTTGATACCATGATGCAGAATGTTTCACAGTCAGTGGAAATGGTATACAGCATTGCAGTTGCCAAACTGGAACATGCAGCATCTTTCCGGACAAGCAGGGATTATGTGGATACTTATACAAAGCAGATGCTTCCTATCCTGATGCAGTCTGCACAGAACACAAAGGGAGCACTCACAGCGTATATCCGTTATAACCCTGAATTTACGGAACCGACAAGCGGGCTTTTCCTTACAAGGAACAACAGTGACAGTGAATTTGAGAGTGTGACGCCAACAGACTTTTCCATGTATGATCCGAGTGATGTGGAGCATGTCGGATGGTATTATATTCCGGTACAGAACGGAAAAGAAACCTGGATGGAACCATATCTGAATTCTAACATAGGTGTGTATATGATTTCTTATGTTATTCCGATTGAGGTGGATGGAGAGTCCATTGGTATCATTGGAATGGATATTGATTTCAGTGAATTTACAAATACGATTGATTCTTTAAGTATATTTGATAGTGGTTATGGTTTCCTTGCCAATGATTCCGGTGAGGTAATGTATCACAAAGATCTTGAGATTGGAAGTAACCTTGCAGATGCAGACAGTGGTTTGCAGGCTGTAGTGGATGCGCTTGGAAATGAGCAGACGGAGGAGACTGCCGTTTCCTATACTTATCAGGGAAAAGATAAGGTCATGTATTATAAGACATTGGAAAATGGCATGAAATTTGTCCTTACGGCACCAAAAACTGAACTGCAGGAAAAATCCAGACAGCTTGCAAAACAGATATTCGGAGGAGCTGCTTTTGCAATGATACTTACCATAATTATCGGTACAGTACTCGGATTTACAATCACAAAGCCGATCACCCAGATCGACGGTATCGTAAAACAGACGGCTGAATTTGAGTTTGCGAGCAATTCGGCAAACCAGCACCTTTATAAAAGAAAAGATGAAACCGGAAGAATGGCGATATCACTTCACAACATGCGCAAGAATCTGCGTCAAATGGTAGCAAATATCCGTCATGTATACACAGATCTGAAAAATACGACAGAACAGCTTTCTGACACGACGAAGCGTGTGCGTGAAATGAGCAGCGTCAACACAGACACGACGCAGGAGCTTGCGGCTGCTATGGAAGAGACAGCGGCGACGATGGAGACGGTCAACACCACGGTCAGTGATATCAAAGAGCGTGCAACGGATATTGAGCGGTATTCAAAGGAGGGACGGGAGTCCTCTGTTGAGGTAAAGGAACGCGCAGGTCAGCTTAAGTTAAAGACGCAGGCTGCAAGCGAAAAAACGGTTCAGATGTACGAAAATGTACAGCAGAAAACAGAAGCTGCCATGGAGCAGGCAAAAGCAGTAGAAAAGATCAACCAGTTTACACAGGCAATCCTTGAAATTTCAAGTCAGACGAATCTGCTGGCATTAAATGCCTCAATCGAGGCGGCAAGAGCCGGAGAGGCAGGAAAGGGATTCGCAGTCGTTGCCGGAGAGATCGGTACGCTGGCAACCCAGACATCCACGACGGTCGGCAGTATCAATGAAATCATTGCCGAGGTAAACCAGGCTGTGGCAAATATGACAGGATGCTTAAAGGAAAGTACGGATTTCTTAGAGCAGACAGTACTAAAAGATTATGAGGACTTTATGGGGGTTGCAGACCAGTATACGAAAGATGCAACCGTATTTGATGATGATATGTCTGCCATCAGCGGACAGATCAATACACTGTTAAGTTCTATTGTTGAGATTGCAGATGCCATGCAGGGTGTCAGCAGAACGGTTTCCGAGGCGGCTGATGGTGTGACGGATATTGCACAGAAAACACTTGAGGTTTCCGGAATTGTCCAGGGAAATGAAACACTTGTGGACAATAACCGTGAGAATATTGTACGGCTGAACAGTGTTATCGAAATGTTCCACGATGAAAAATAAATCTTTGCCTTATATATGATTTTTGTATATAATGAAAGACAGGGTGTCAGAGACGGACAGACCGTGATGGCATCCTGTTTGTATATTTATGGCGATAGGTCTGCCCATGGAATGCGCAGTCTGTTTATTGTATACAATATTTTATACGCAGAAATGGAGAATAGTGTGAAACATAAGAATTTTCACACGCAGAAATGGAGAATAACATGGATAACGATATTTTTTCACACTTTCCGGACAGGGAAACATTTGACAGATACTGGAATGAGAATTATGTTCCTGTTACATACGAGGATGTGGCAACGGTATTTCGCGATTTTGTAAAATCTGCAGAGGGACATATTTATCTTTCTGATTATGAGGAGAAAGGCTGTATTTCCAAGGAAGATTTCAAGGACAATCTTTCCCAGGAGGCGCAGTTTGCTTTTCAGGATGGACTGACGGAAGTATTTTATGATAAAAATCCGGAGCTTTATGAAACGGCATTTGCACTTTTTGAGGAGGCACAGATGACAGGTCAGGGAGATGCAAGTGTGGCACAGACTTTTCATGAGACATTTAACGGGTTGTATACAGAGTTTTTAGATACGCTGTTTGAGGAAATGTTAAGTAACCGGAAGGATTGAGAGGAGTTTTATGGCTACATTAGGGATTCCGCAGAATACGATTGCGGTTTTGCAGAAATATCATTTTAATTTTCAGAAAAAATTCGGGCAGAACTTTCTGATCGATCCGCATGTTCTTGAGAAGATTGTCGAGGCTGCGGGAGTGACAAAGGATGATTTTGTTCTTGAGATCGGTCCGGGTATCGGTACGATGACACAGTATCTGTGCGAAAATGCCAGGGAAGTGACTGCGGTAGAGATCGATACAAATCTGATCCCGATCTTAGAGGATACACTGAGTGCCTATGATAATGTGACTGTGATTAATCAGGATATTTTAAAACTGGATATCGCAAAACTTGCGATGGAAAGAAATGGTGGAAAGCCGATCAAGGTCGTTGCAAATCTTCCTTATTATATTACCACACCGATCATCATGGGACTTTTTGAGAGCCATGTTCCGATCGACAGCATTACGGTCATGGTGCAGAAGGAAGTTGCAGACCGCATGCAGGTAGGGCCGGGAACGAAAGATTACGGTGCATTGTCGTTAGCGGTGCAGTTTTATGCAAAACCCCAGATCGTTGCCAATGTTCCGCCAAACTGCTTTATGCCGCGCCCGAATGTCGGCAGTGCGGTGATCCGGCTGACCAGACACGAGGAGGTGCCGGTGCAGGTGGATGATGAAAAACTGATGTTTCACATTATCCGGGCATCATTTAACCAGAGAAGAAAAACACTGGCGAACGGATTGTCGAATGCGCCGCAGGTACATCTTTCCAAGGAAGAGATACAGGAGTGTATCGCAGAACTTGGCGAGCCGCTTACCATCCGGGGGGAGGCGCTCACGTTAGAGCAGTTTGCAGCTCTTTCCAATATTATTGGAAACAGACAGAAAAAATAAAGCAAAATTAAGGAGGAGATTATGGACGAAAATCAGAACATGAACAATGGACAACAGACTTACGGGGATCAGCAGTATAACAACGGACAGCAGACCTATGGCAATCAGCAGTATAACAATGGACAGCAGACTTATGGGGATCAGCAGTATAATGGAGGTCAGCAGACCTATGGCAATCCGCAGTACAGCCAGAATAACTGGACACCGCAGGAGCAGCATGGTCCGGTTTCAGATATTTTCTGCTATCTGTTACTGATCGTAATGCCGCTGCGTGAGATCATCAGCATGGTTGCGACATCATCTGTATTTCAGGCAATGACTTATGACAGCATTATGGATGGCACTTATATGAATGTGATGTACAATGGAAGTTATGTGATATTTTCTCTGCTTAATTATGCATTGCTTGCGGCATTCATTATTTTTGTTGTCATCGACATTGTAAAGATCAACAAGCAGAATTATAAAATACTTGGACTGATCCTGTTTGCAATCTTTTTAAAGCCTGGTTATTATGGCGGGCACATCTTTTAAAACGCAAAATGGCGTTTCCAATCGTGTATACTGTACTTTATGCACTGCTGATTATGGCAGAGATCGGATTTGTAATGATGCAGGCATTTAGTCTGGTAATGAATGTGATGTAAAAAATCTGAATGAGAAGTCTCTCTGTTTCATATATTAAATGGACAGGGAGATTTTTTTATGGGAAAAAGACGAAGAAAACGTGCAGGTTTCTGGCTGAAAGGAATATGTCTGATATTACTGGTGCCGGTTTTTATCACAACACTGATGCAGCGAATGCGCCTGGAAAATCTTATTTATGGAAAGGAAGGGGCGCAGGAGGTACTGAACACAATAGACAGTGTAGAGGGTATGGAGAGGGAAGTCCGGGAGCATCAGGAAAATAAAAAAGATATTTTATCAGGACCGGCAGAGACACAAAGTGGAGACAGTAAGGATGAGGATGAAGAAACTGAGATAAAAGTCCTGCAGATCGTGGCACAGGAGATCGGGATTGATAAATCAGCGGAAACGATCAAAGCACAATGTGTGATTGCCAGAACGAATCTGTATGATGCAGGCAGGGACGAAGGAACCGGAGAGCATGCCGCCGGATCAGCAGCAGGAGCTTTGGGGAGAAAATTTTGATAAAAATTATCAGAAACTGAAATCGTGTGTGGAAGCGACGGCGGGGGAGACACTCTTATATAACGGAACTTACATATATGCGGCATATCATGCGATCAGCAGTGGGCGGACGCGCAGCATGTCAGAGTTATATGAAGATGCAGACATGCCATATCTTGTTACGGCAGAATGTCATGCGGACACCACGGCGGAAGGTTATCTTTCCGTGTTTTATTATGAAAAAGAGGAGTTCTTGGAAAAATGCCGTGCGGCATATCCTGATGCAGGGCTGACGGAACTGACACAGATTGAGATCGTAAGCCGCGATGCGGCAGAGTATGTGACAAAAATCAAAGTTGCGGGGGAAACATACGATGGAGAGCAGTTCCGCCATGCATTAGAGCTTCCATCTGCCTGTTTTACGATTACGGAAATGGACGATCATGTGCGCATCGTGGCAAGGGGCATGGGGCATGGATTTGGATTAAGCCAGAATACAGCAGAGGAACTTGCAAAAGAGGGATATGGCTATCGGGAGATCCTTGCTTATTTTTATAAGAGAGCAGTGATCGGGCAGGCAGAAAATTTATAGAAAAGAAATAAAAAACAATCGTATAAACCATCCGGGATGTGGCAACACTATGGTTAAAAATAAATAATGGATGGTGAGAAATAATGAAAAAGAAAGGTTTTTTTGGGTACAGACAATATGTGATTGCAGGGCTGCTGATTGCTTTAGCGGCAGTTGGAACGACTGCGATATACAGCAGCAGACAGGAAAAGGAACGGGAGCAGATGGAAGCCGAGCTTGCAGAAGAAATGCAGAAACAGGCAGATGATATTGCAGCTGAGGAGAATTCGGAGCAGTCTGCCGAGGCATCTGCACTGGTTCCCCCAAAACAGTCTTTAAATGAAATGGAGAATGAGCTGGATGATCCTGCCGTAACGGCGGAACTTGCAGAAGAAAATAATGCAGCGGAAACGGAAGAAACAGAAGCAGCACAGAGCATTCAGACGACAGGCAAAGCACAGACACTTCATTTTTCGGAGGATCTGCTCTGGCCGATGGAGGGAAACGTGATCATCAATTACAGTATGGATTCCACAGTTTATTTCCCGACGCTTGACCAGTATAAATATAATCCGGCAGTGATCATTGCAGGTGAGGTCAATGATAAAGTCTATGCAGTTGCCAAAGGCCAGATTAAGAGTATTGAAAATGATGAGGTGACAGGCTGTACAGTTACGGTCGATCTGGGTGATGGCTATGAGGCAGTTTACGGACAGTTAAAGGAACTGAATTTTGCAAAGGGAGATTATGTGGAGGCCGGACATGTACTAGGATATGTTGGAGAACCGACGAAATACTTCACGGTAGAGGGAAGCAATCTGTATTTTGAACTTGATAAAGATGGCACACCCGTGGATCCGGTAGCATATTTCGAATAAAAGAAAAAGCATTCTTCCTTGAATAAGACACAGTTCTATTTTATAATAAAATGGCATTCTTTTTAGAGAGAAAACGTGAAAAGAAATGTCTGTTGTGGAATGAGAGGAGGCAGTGCACATGGAATACGACGGATATGATGAAATTGTCCGCGCATGGATACAGGGAGTGTACGACAGCCGGGGAAACGATGCAAAACGGACATTGAAGTTTTGTTATGATATTGAACAGTATGCAATGAAAAAAAATGATCCAAAGCTGCTTGGATTTGCATACTATTACAGCGCAGAGACTTATTATCTGTTAAATGAAAGTGAAAAGTTTTTTTTCTGCATCAGCAAAGGCGTATCTTATCTGAATGAATCAAATCAGTGGGAGCTTGTGGCGCGTGCATATAATCTGATGGCAATTACGGCGATCAATCGGGGAAATGAGCCGATCGCGCTTGACTATTATCTGACCGGATTGAATTTCTGTACGAAATATCAGTTAAAACAGGAAGAAACCATGATAGATATAAATCTTGGAAATTTATATTTATCCTGTGGACAATATTTAGAGGCACAGAGATATTTTGAAAATTGTGGACAGCATGTAAAGGATTTTGTGAAAGATGATAAAAATTACCGCCTGATCACCTGTGTTTATATAGGAATGGGAACCGGTTTTTTGTATCGCGATATGCCGGAGCGTGCAGCGCATTATGCAGAGCTTGTCTCGGATGAGTGCGCGGGCCGTATAGATGGCATTGAACTGCTCAGTTTTCGCTGTTTTAAGGCACAGGTATGCCATGCAACCGGAAAGACGGCGGCGCGTGATGAATGCATCCGGTTGATTTGTGAGGAGATCAATGCAGATATTCCGATCATGGATATTTTTAGTGATCTTTATGAATTCAGCCAGCTTTTGCTTGAAATCGGAAATGATGATGCTCTTTTGCGGGTAATGGAAATTTTAGAGCCATTGACATGGCAGTCAAAGATCGTCAATCTTCAAAGGCAGATTATTTCCCTGAAAATTAAGTTTTACCGTATGCATAAGGATAATGATGCATATTTAGAGGCTGCGGGGCAGTACTACGAGTTGTCCGAGATCATGGAAAAAGAAAAACAGGCGATGATCGCTAATATGCTTGATGTGCGGGAATCTTTAGAGCGGGCGAACAAAAAAAGGCGCGAGATGGAAGAAGCAAATATCCGGCTTCTGGAAAAGTCAGAGACGGATGCACTGACGCGCCTGGCAAACCGGTTCCGCCTTAATGATTATCTGGATCAGGTATTTGAGAAAGCATTATCAGAGCAGACGCCGCTTGCCATGGAGATCCTGGATATCGATTATTTTAAGCAGTATAATGATAACTACGGACATCAGGCAGGGGATGAGTGCATTAAGCGGATCGCAAAGCAGCTTGAGCTGATGCAGAATGATATGATATTCTGTGCGAGATATGGAGGGGATGAGTTTATCATTCTCTATCAGAATATGACGGAGGAAGCGGTCAGACATGCGGCGGAGGGATTGCGGCAGCGGATCATTGATCTTGGAATCCAACATGCATATTCTAAGGCAATGCCTATCGTGACAATCTCACAGGGAATCTGTTATGATATTCCGAAAGATGATACAAAGAGCTGGGATTTTCTGCATGCGGCAGATGCGATGCTTTATCAGGTTAAGAAAAAATCCAGAAATGATCTTGCACTGGGACACTTAGCCGATGTGAGTGACAAATAAAACAGGAAACATTTTATGAATACGGCATAGAATATAACAGATAGAAATAAAAATCCGCAATCGAGTTTTTCACACGGAAAACCGGAAGTAAAAAATAATGCAGTAGAATGGATAATATACATGATTGTCGATTGCTTTTAAATAAGAAGTAACACCCAGACCCAAAGTCGATGACGATTTTTGTCGAAAGATGAGGTTTGGGGTACATAATTCCCGAAAATCCGCATTTGATGTGAACTGTTGCGCAGGGGAATTTCTTGACAAAAGTACGGGCATCGTGTTATCATTCAGACTGTTGCGCTTATGGGGGCTGTTGATCAGCCCCTTGTTTTACGCGCGCCAATGGCGCACGTTTCTATAGAAAGGAAATATATGGAAACAGTTAGATTCGATCAGTTAGATTTATATCCGCAGGTATTGCGTGCAATAGCAGAAATGGGATTTGAAGAGGCAACACCAATCCAGAGTCAGGCAATTCCGGTTGTGATGTCCGGTGTAGATGTCATTGGACAGGCACAGACAGGAACCGGAAAGACGGCATCATTTGGAATCCCGGTACTGCATAAAGTAGATCCGAATAATAAAAAGACGCAGGTTATCATCTTATCACCGACAAGAGAGCTTGCCATCCAGGTGGCGGATGAGATCCGTAAACTTGCAAAATATATGCACGGTGTAAAGATCCTTCCGGTGTACGGTGGACAGGAGATCAGCCGTCAGATCAAGGCATTGAAGGGTGGGGCACAGATCATTATCGGCACACCGGGACGCGTTATGGATCATTTGCGCAGAAAGACGATCCGCTGTGAGGCAGTGAACACGATCGTACTTGATGAGGCAGACGAGATGTTAAACATGGGATTCCGTGAGGATATTGAGACGATTTTAGAATATATCCCGGAGGAAGGACGTCAGACGGTGTTATTTTCTGCGACCATGTCAAAGCCGATCTTAGATATCACCAGGAAATACCAGCACGATGCCGTGACGATCAAAGTGGTAAAAAAAGAGCTGACCGTTCCGAACATTGAGCAGTATTACTATGATGTAAAGAGAAAAGACAAGATCGAAGTTTTGACCAGACTCCTTGATTATTATAATCCGAAACTCTCTCTGGTGTTCTGTAACACAAAACGCATGGTGGACGAACTGACTGAGGAACTGCAGGGACGCGGTTATTTTGCAGAGGGACTGCACGGAGATATGAAGCAGACACAGCGTGACCGTGTGATGCGCGGTTTCCGTACCGGAAAAACAGAGATCCTGATCGCGACCGATGTTGCAGCGAGAGGTATCGATGTGGATGATGTGGAAGCGGTATTCAATTATGATATTCCACAGGATGACGAATATTATGTTCATCGTATCGGAAGAACCGGACGTGCCGGAAGAACCGGTCGTGCGTTTACTTTCGTCAAAGGCAAAGAAGTATACAAATTAAAAGATATCATGCGTTACTGCAAGACCAAGATCGTTGCAATGCCGATCCCGTCCACGGATGATGTGGCACAGATCAAGGCTGAGAAGGTCATGGAAGAAATCGGAAGAATTATCGACGAGGAAAATTTAAAAGATACGATCGATATTATCGAAAAGCAGATCAACGAATCTGATTATACTGCAATGGACATTGCAGCAGCATTCTTAAAACAGGCGTTGGGACAGATCAATCTTGACAATGACAGAGAGGACTCTTTTGATTTTGACAATACCGGAGCTGAAGAGGGCATGGTGCGTCTGTTTATCAACATCGGTAAAAAAGACCGCGTGAAACCGGGCGATATCTTAGGTGCAGTCGCAGGCGAATCCGGCATGCCGGGTAAACTTGTCGGAGCCATTGATATGTATGATAAATACACATTCGTGGAAGTGCCGAGAGAATACGGAAAAGAAGTTTTAGATGCCATGAAAAATGCAAAGATCAAAGGCCGCTCCGTCAATATGGAACCGGCAAACCAGAAATAAAAGAGCAGTAAAAAATCCCGTGTGAGGATGATTTTTAAAATCAGTCTCATACGGGATTTTTTTGTAATGTTACTGTCCGATCCTGCTCACGATACTCCGGTTGATCTTCATTAAGAAAAATGCAGTTGCACCCACAGATACCAGTTCAGCGATCGGGAATGCCCACCATACCAGATTGACATTGCCGGACTGTGCTAACAGGTATGCTGCCGGAAGCAGGATCACCAACTGCCTTGCAATGGAAATGCACATACTGTAGACTGCTTTTCCAAGTGCCTGGAAAATACTACTGCAGGAGATTCCAAAGCCGGCAAGCAGGAAACTTAAACTGATGATACGCAGCGCAGGGACACCGATGGAAAGCATTGTGTCGGAAGCCTGAAACATGGAGAGAAGCTGCTTTGGAAAGAGCTGGAATAAAAGCAGGCCGACTGCCATGATGCTGACTGCATAAGCGACACAGTGTTTTAAAGTTTTTGTGACACGCTCTTTGTTTCCGGCACCGTAGTTGTATGCCATAACCGGGATGACACCGTTGTTTAAACCAAAAGCCGGCATAAATACGAAGCTCTGCAGTTTAAAGTAAACGCCGAACACCGCGGTTGCAGTGGAGGAAAACGCGATCAGGATACGGTTCATACCGTAGTTCATCACGGAACCGATCGCCTGCATTACAATAGAAGGAACACCGATCACGTAAATCTGTCCGATAATATTTTTGTCCGGGCGAAAATGGTGCAGGTCAATCTGTACTTCCTTATTTTTTGTATGGTTTAAAACAACTGCCAGAATACCGGCGATCATCTGTCCGATGACGGTTGCAGCGGCAGCACCGGAAATGCCCATTTTCGGCAGACCGAACAGACCAAAGATGAGAACCGGATCGAGAGCGATATTGATGATCGCACCGACACCCTGTGTATACATGGTATAAATGGTTTTTCCGGTTGCCTGCAGCATACGCTCAAACATAAGCTGCGTAAAAATACCAAAAGAAAGACAGCAGCAGATCGTTAGATACTGTTTTCCATAAACGATGATCTCTTCAATATCTGTCTGGCTGCGGAAAAACGGTTCTGCAAAAAACAGACCGATGATCAGAAAGAGCAGATAGCTGACAAGAATTAAAAATACAGCATTTTCTGCGACCTTATTTACTTTTTCGGTATCCTTTTCTCCCAGGGAGCGCGCTAAAAGCGCATTTACGCCGACGGCAGTTCCGACACCGACAGCAATCATAAGGTTCTGGATCGGGAAAGCCATAGACACTGCGGTCAGGGCATTTTCGCTGATCATGGCAACAAAAATACTGTCGACAATATTATAGAGCGCCTGAACGAGCATGGAGATCATGATCGGCAGGGACATTGAGATAATGAGTTTGTCAATCGGCATGACGCCCATTTTATTTTCTTCCATAAATCCTCCTTTGTTTAACCTTTGTGTAAAAAATTCCATAATTTACTCCCGGAAAATAAAAACTTCCGGGAGCACTACCTTTCTATATTAGCATTCCTTTTATCCGAATACAAGGTACAACTTCATCAAATCTTAATGTTTTGACTGATTGGAAATTCATAATTATTCCGTTACAATAAAAGCATGATCATAAAGAGACAGGTTTATGTAAAAATCTATCGAAAACCTGTGGAAAAGGGGAAAACATGTACAGTATACTGGTGTGCGATGATGAGAAAGACATTGTTTCAGCATTAAAAATCTATCTGATGGCGGACGGTTATCAGGTATTTGAAGCATATAACGGAAAAGAGGCACTTGAGGTGTTAAAGGAACAGGACATCCATCTGGTACTGATGGATATCATGATGCCGGAGATGGATGGGATTGCAGCGATGGTGAAAATCCGTGAGACGAGCAATGTTCCGGTTATTTTACTGACAGCAAAAAGTGAGGATACAGATAAAGTGTTAGGACTGACTGTCGGGGCGGACGATTATATCACCAAACCGTTTAATCCGATTGAAGTGCAGGCGCGCGTCAAATCACAGCTCAGACGCTATATGCAGCTCGGAGGCGGAGCTATCAGAAAAGATGTTCTCTCGATCGGCGGGATCGAACTTGACGACCGCAGCAAAGAGGTATCACTTGACGGCGAAAAGATTTCTCTGACACGCACGGAATACGATATTTTAAAACTTCTGATGGAGCATCCCGGAGAGGTGTTTTCCCCGAACCAGATTTACGAACAGGTATGGCAGGATAATCCCTACGGAACGGAGAATACGGTGGCGGTACATATCAGGCATCTGCGGGAAAAAGTGGAGTATAACCCGGCAGAACCGCGGTATTTGAAAGTTGTGTGGGGACGCGGTTATAAAATGGAAGGACAGGTGTGAGAAAAGTGAAAAATTGGAGAGGATCGACAGCGGCAAAGATCATTGCCTGGATCGCGCTCAGTGCCAGTGCACTGTGTTTTGTGTTCAGCGCGGTGGGTGTAATCTTTATGTTTGATGAAGGAATCTATAGAAATTCAAAGGATGAAACAAGAAAGCAGTGGTTTGAAAATGTTTCCTATGAATATGGTCTGTCCGCGGTGGATGATGTAAGGCGGGAACAGCCGGCAGGTTCTGTAGAAAGCAAATATTTTAAATATGGTATTATCAAAGCAGACAGTCTCGAGGGGATTGACCTGAATGATGAAAAATCGTATGCGGAACGCAACTTTTCGGATAAGATCAGTCTGGAAGATGTGTATACAAACAGTGTGGAATT
>OGHS01000679.1_pt1 | contig 13811 bp, 16 predicted proteins | sample 1571611 | NCBI WGS metagenome assembly OGHS01 (sample SAMEA2581944, study PRJEB24529) | metagenome | biome: Human gut stool | place: China | collected 2011 | reverse complement strand
CCATCTTTGCAAGTGCCAGCACGACTTCAGGCTGGCGGAACGAGATTTTCAGCAGTTCCATCACCTGATCATCGGTCAGTTCTCCCGGACAGACCAGAAAGCTTTCCAGCATTCCGGCACGGGTGCAAAGGCGATGCACACGCTCTCTCCGGTTCAGCTCTGACATCTGGCGTTCAAGGATCTTCTCCCGGTGCTGGCAAGAGCGCAGCTTCTGCTCTGCTTTGGCTTTTTCGTTGCGGAGGTAGGCAAGGTCGGTTTTCGGTTGGGTCAATGGCATCACGCTCCTTTACAAAATAAAAAGCCAAACAATCGGTATGGAGGTATACTGATCATTTGGCTGGGGAAACATATTTAATTTTCGCAGTTCAATCGAACTTTCACGGTAAAAGTTCCATTCTTCTTTTCGGCATAAAAATCGCCATCGCTTTCCTTCACCACACGTTTTACATTTTTCAGCCCATATCCATGGTGGCTGCCAACCCGAAGGCTGCGCGAGATATCACTGTATGGATTGTCAAGGCGGTAGAAAAGGCTTCGATACTGTTTGCGCAGCTGCAAATGGATCTTTCGTTGTTCTTGCGGCAAGCCACAACAAGCTTCAATTGCATTGTCGAATGTGTTTCCAATCAGGATGCTTAAAGATAACGGAGATATAGATAGAACTTCTGGAATCGTTACGTCCAGAGTGACTTTGATGCCGTTTTCTTCTGCTGTATGTAAATACGGATTCAACAGTGCGTCCACAACTGGATTTCCAATCGTAGAAATATTTTTGGAACGTTCAAAGGCATCCGTTGCATCTCGTACAATTTTGTGAAGTTCTTCGGAATTCCCGCGTTCCGCAACTGCCTGCATTGCCAGAATATATTTTTTGATGTCGTGCCAAAGGGCTCTTGTTTCTTCCTGCCGTTCCTTTAGCTACTGATAATACTCCATCTGCAAGCGATATTGCTGCTCGTTAAATTCCGCTCTGAATTTTTCCTGCTCATTTTTTCGGAGAGCTTCCACATAGAAAACAATCAGGATGTTTATTAAGAGGAGTACCACCATCAAGCCAATCAGGTAGTCTGGAAAATTTTCATCCGCTGCATGGTACTGTACCACATAGCAAACTGCAATGCTGGCAATCTGAATAGCGATGATCGGCAGCAGCCAAAGAATACGAAGAACATTTTCTTTTCGACTGAAAAAATGCGAGATTAAAACAACCAATGGAATCTGTATCAGATTTGAGAACACCACATAAATCAGTCTGGCTGCTCCCGCTTGCATTAGGATCTCTGTATCTGGGATGCGCAGCCCGATAAGGAGCATTGCAAGAACTTCAACCACTGCAATCAACGTAAAAAATGCAGCACTTGCAAAGATGGCTTGCCACAATTGTACTTCATAAAACAGCATCGCAAGAAGAAACCCTCCCAGAAGGAGGTAAATCGTTCGCGGCATTACCCAAGTGGGAAACAGGCTCAATATACATTGCCCAGCCATTAGAAGCGCAATATAAAGATAGAACCATCGCAAATACATATCTTTTTTCTGGAATAAACGGCCAACGAAAAGTACGAGCAACGCAATGTTGGCAAAGCTCCCGGCAAATTCAACAAAATAATATATCATCTTCCCAAATAAGCGTTAAAGCTCTGGTTGAACTCCTGACGCTTCCTCCGACTGATTGGCAATTGATTTCCGCTGGACAGAACAACTGTCGTTCCAGTGGCATAGACAATATGCTCCATGTTGACAAGATAGCTTTTATGGGGTGAAGCAAAGCACCTTTTCGGCAACTGTTCTAAGGCTTCTGGAATCGTCATTCGCAGAGTGAGGTCTTGACCTTTACAATGAATCAAGACTTTATGCCCATGGCTTTCCAGATAATAAATATCTGATGTTTCCAATGAGAGCGTAGCTCCTTCATATTCAACGGTAAAGTGTTTGGAATCCAATTCTTGGACGACTGCATCCATTGCAGCAGTAAAAAGCGATTTATCAAGTGGTTTCACTAGATAACGGAATGCAATACCATACCCCTGCACAGCGTATTCATGCCGCTTTGTGACAAAGATCACCAACGGATGCTTTTCCATCTGTGTTAAGGTTTGCGCAATTTGAAATCCGTTTGAAGGCATTTCGATATCAAGTAGCAGAAGATCGAAGAAGTTCTTTTTTAGCTGCAAATCACTTAAAAGCACTGCACCGTCTGTGTAATTCTCAATGTCAAAATCGCCATGGACATCATATCGCTTGACGCTTTGAACAATATCTTCAAGCTCTGACGGTTCATCATCGCAGACTGCAATTCGATACCTCGCCATTTTGTCGTCCTCCACAAAGTAATGTTTCTGGCACTATTATAAACTGTGCATTTGCGCCTGACAAGTGGCTTGATATACCACTTTTGCCACAATAACGACCAGTTTTGCCAAAGACCTTGCTTTCGGAAAAATCTATGGTACATTGATATTGAAATCAGTATCAGTGTTTCTACAATATCAAAACCGGGAAGGATAAGCATGAAGTTTTCACCATTGGAACTTTTACTGGTTATTTCGATAGCGGTAATCGTAGGAATCGTACTGGTAGTTCTTGTAAAGTATCTGATTCGCTATGCCATTAAGTTTTTACGCAAAAATTGAAAGGACACCGATTGCCAATGAAGAAAGCATACTATGGCCTCCTTACATTTGCAATCATGAGCTTGTCTTACGATTTGTATTATTGGAACATGAGAAGTGCTGTGGGTGTTCTAAGGGCAGAAGATAAGGTACTTTGTTTATCAAGTGGAGGCATTTGCGTTCTCATAATAGTTTTTGTTGTTATAAAAAGCATCAAAAATAAATAGATTGATATATATTTCTGCCGCAGAATTTTATCGAGGTGAAGCGATACTGATGAAAAAGATACAGAATTTTTTCTCATATGCAAAGGTAAGTGAGCTGCCAACAAATCAAATTTTTGAGTTATTCGATTTAAGTAACAATGGAAAAGATGTTTCTCCTTATAAAATCGACTACGCAGTTAATAAAGATATTTTAGATGAATGCCAATTGGGAGCTTACGAAAGTTTGATTGAACTCAACAACGAAGTAGCTCTTTTGTATGATAATGGAAAGATCGTTGCTCTTATTGGCTATGTTGTACAGTGAGGAACTAAAATGAAGAAAACTTATTGCGTATAGTACTTCTCGGATGGTTTATACTTCTGTGGGTGGTTATGGTGTTACATATCATTCATATGTTGCAAGAGAGTTTAGGAACCGTAAAGAAACATCGAAAGGAAAAGAATCATGAGTAAAATTATAGGAGCTTTGCTGTTAGTTGCTCTTGCAGTGCGGTTGGTGGTGCTTTTCTTCTTTAAGCGGAATATTGTTCTGAATGAAATATCGTTGGTACTGTTTATAGCTGTTTTCGTGGTTGCCGTTATTGTAATGCTGGTAAAGTGGTGGAAATGGAGAACTAAATAATTTATATTACCGTGTTGAAGGACTATTTTATTATCATGCGAGCTTACTATTTCGGATTTACAACCGTGAGAAGCTATTCGTGTATTTAAGGCTAAGTACATTCTATGAAATGATTTTAGGTTTGAGGTGAGAAAAGATGAAACACGACAAACTGTTCCTTGTAAGAATTTTGTGCTTGATCGGAATTGCAGGAGAATTATTGATTCCCAATAATATCATTCGTATGTTATTTGGTCTGTTTTTTGCAATAATAAGTGTTGCTTTTTTGTTGATGCACAAGAAAGATATAATTTTGGAAGAAAGTGACAGAAAAAATAATTATTCAATTTCTATAATATGTATTAGCGTTATTCTACTTTTATTTATTATCGTTGGTTATATAATATTAAAAGAGTTGCGAGTCATTGTGCTATCTGATTCGCAGGAAATTTTTCTTTCAGAGATTCTCGTGTTTGGCTTTATGGCTATCTTTGGAAATTGCTCTAAAAAGCTTCCATTCAATAAGTATGTTGGTTTGCGTTTACCATGGACATTAGACGATTGTCAAACATGGAGATATGCACATATGCTTTTATATGAATTAACTTTTCCTACTATACTTTTAGGTATTACAATTCTTTTTGCTCTGCCCAATAAATCGAAAACGGTCATGATTTGGTCAATACTATTGTATATTGGCACTCCGTCCATCCTTTCTTATTTTTACTGCAGAAAAAGGCATTAATAAGATGCACGATTCAAATATGAAAACCATAGCTGGATGCCCAGTGTTGAGGGTCATATTGTTTGCAGTCACACCGATTTCGTTACAAGTTTTCTCTATTTTGATACAAAATCGTGGACTTTGACGGGTTCTTGTGCTTTGATATCATTGATAATAGCTAGAGTGGAATTTGAGATGAAAGGGAGATTCCGATGCAGAACTTAACGCATTAACCAATTTCGCGCATGTACATTCAGATGGTGAAGTTCAAAAGATTTGATTGTTCTGAAAGAATCACACACACCTTTGTAACGGCATTTGCTGTTGTAAACGTAAATAGCATCTAAAAACTTTACAGCATCAGCTGGACGTTCCCGAATCAATCGTCTAGAATCGAATTCAATTCGGGTTCCATATTTCATCTTACTATGAATCGGCTGAATAGGAGTGTCTTATGAAGAAAAGTTTAACCTTCTCCTTTGCTATGTTACTGGGGGTAGTAGTTCTTCTAAGTCCGGTCTCAAATGCACTTGAAGCAGATATGAGCAGTTCAATTACGTATAGGCCGGAGGATACACAGATTTGCTATGTCTCTGAAATAGATGAGGTTATAAGCAATACGGAAATTGACAAATCGGTTCGACAAACCGTGAAGGAACGAGCCCGCACCGGAGCAACTTTCTACTCTATAACACCAGAATCGCAGGAGCAGATCGAGCAGCTGTTCGGCGTTCATTTTGTGGAAAACGCTTTGCTGGATACCATGGAGCATAGCATTGCCCAAAAAGATCAAATGAATGTCTTTTTCAATTCCTCCACCAAAGTCATGGAGACGGAATATACAAGATACTGGCTGGACGGAAATGTAAGTATTTCACTTTGCGCCAACACATTTTATGATGTGGATGGAATGTGCGGTTCTCAGAAAACGTATACGAAAACATTCCCTAAACAGAATTACAGCATTTCCAAAAAGCTTTACACATCGAAGTCAGGAAAGTGCTTTGAAATCTACACAGTACAGGATCGTGCTGGCTGTACAACTGCACAGTATACCATGTTCCAACACCATGCAACAGACTATGCCCTTTATGTCCGCAATGAAAATGCTCAAAAAAGTGAGACGGCTGGTATTCCAAACGATTATCTGCTGACCTTACTGGATAGTTTCTCCTTTGAAAACTGATCGTTTTAAAGAGCTTGGTTGCACGCTTTATAGAGTTGCAGAAGATGACGAACTCGGATTGGAAGGCAAGATGCCAACTGTCGAAATAGTATCGAAGTAAGCAGCCAAGCTGTTTTATAATGAAACGCAAAGATGGCGGTACACATTGGAATAGGATTCAAAAGCCGTATGAAGAACACAGCATCAAAAAAGAAAACTTGTCTCGGATTTTTGCTGATCGTATTTTTAGCATATGTGGTGTGCTATCTTCTTTCTCAAACAGTGTTTCATGAAGTCTACTTGTTTGAATGGACAGCAGCCCATTATTATTTGTGTTTATGGGTTGCATCTGTTACTTTCTGTTTTCTGGAAATGTATAGAGCAGCTCTTATCACAACAGCTGGAAACTGGACAGGAATTTTGATCGGACAAGTGTTGGGCGATTTTATTATCAAAATAAACGCCACAAAAATCACGCCGGATATGTATATAGGAAAAGTATGGCAGCTCAAGGCACACTACGGAGTTTTGATTTGGCTACTCGTTTTCCTACTTTCGTTTATTATCGGAATGCTTGTTGAAAAGAAAAATCATTGTTAAAATGCGTAGTTAATAATAGACATCCATCTATTTGCAAGTCGCAAGTAGATGGATGTCGGTTTTATCTGTATATTCTAATTAAAGGTCAATCTTCTAACCTGCCATGGCCACAGCCGAGCGAGAGATAATGCTCAATCTCACCACCCAGCACAAGTCGGGCATACTCCAAGGGCTTGTTGTAGAGCAGCCAGTCAAACTCCGCCTGCTGTGCCGGAGTGTTGCCGTATTCGTCCTCAATAGCGATGCAGATAAACAAAACTGTGATTATGCAACAAATTTCCCATGAATTTATGTGCAGTCATACGATGTTTTAAAACAAGTGTAACAAACTTCTTCTAAAAGCGTTATTATAATAGAAAAATTCCTTTTCTAGGTGCGTGTAAGACATAGGGGAGGATAGCTTATGAAAATCAAAGAAAGTCCATCTATCATTCTGGCGTTTCATGGGATGCTTGGCCGCAAGAAGCAGACCAGCCTATTGCTGCTTTTGCTGACACTGGTTTTCTCGTTCCTGACGGCGGCGGTGATCTACTCCGTCAGCTCTGCACAGGTATTGCAGGACACCCGCTGTGAGTTATATGGCGAATGGCAGTACCTGCGTTTGTCGGATACTGCTGCGGATGCCGCACAGGTACAAGGCGCCTTGCCTGCATCCGCACAGGTCAGCACAGTGATCCAAAACGGAATCGTTCTCGGTGCAGACGATGGTGTGGCGGGTGGTATCGGAACGGCAGACGATACCTTTGCACAGCTGGGACGTATCGTGCCGATCAGCGGTGATTTTCCCACGCAGTCCGATGAGATTGCCATGACAACGACACTGCTGGATGCGCTGGGCTGCTCCTATGACGTAGGGCAGACGGTCACGCTGAAGGTCGCTGCCAATGATTACGACCCGCTGGCAGGCTCCGGCGCAGTGATGGAAAAAGCCTATACCCTGTGCGGTGTTTTGCCTGCCTATGATGTTTATTGGAATCTGAACGGCAATCTGACCGTCAGCAGCATTGTGACAGAGCCGCTTGCCTTGGACGGGCAAAAGTTCCAGACATTTTATTATCTGAATGCAACCGCACCCGTGACCGCTTCGACCGACCCTGCTTTAGTGGCAAACGAGTATGCCTACCCGCAGGAGGATACCGTTTCGTCCTCCCTGCGCTTTTTGCTGGTCGCAGCGATTCTGGTCAGCTTTTTTGCAGTGGCGCAGTATTTCCTGATCGTTCTGCACAAGCGTGTACATACCATCAACACCTTCCTGACGCTGGGGGCTAAAAATCGGGATCTCCGGCTTATGTGCCTGTGGGAAGCGCTTTTTGCCGGGCTTGCAGCAGTTGCTGCTGGGTTTGCACTGGGCTGCGGTGCTGCGGCCGTCGGTCTGGGGCTGCAGAAGCACCTTTCGTTCTTGGCGGTCCCCGCTGCATCTCTTGTGCCGTTGGCGGTGCTGTTTCTGCTCTCCGTACTGCTGGGTGCACTTTTGCCTGCGGTGCTGGTTCGCCCGCAGACCGCAAAACCCAAAGAGAAGCCTGCAAAAAAATTCCGCTTGGCACAGCTGCCGCTTGCACCGCAGATCGGTGTCGGCTGCGCGGTATTGCTGATCGCCGTCAGTTGTTTGTATGTCGGCTGGCGTGTCATGCTGCCATATGATCTGGATGCACCGTATGCCTGTCTGTCCATCAAGATGAACGGAACCTCCGGGATGCCGTTTTCTCTGAAAGAGGATCTCGCTGCATTGCCCGGCGTGGAAGAGGTTTCCGCTGCAATTGATCTGACCGATACCTATACCGTGACGTCAGACAAGATCCAGTCCAGCAAGATGCTTGCCGATATCTGGGTCAAGGACAACGGTTTCTATACGGACATTCCGAGCTTGCTGCAAAATGCAGAAAGAGGAACGCTGAACACGACTGTCTGCGCCTTGCCGGAGGACGAACTGCGCCGCATTGCCGCAGATGCCGGCGTTTCGGACGAGAAAATAGAGACACTGCTGTCCGGGGATTCTGTTTTGACCCTGTGGGGAGATTGCTATTATGACCCCGCTGCGGATGAATATTATCAGGGCTTCCAACCGGATGGCAGTACGTTGGTTGAACCGGTTTTTGCGGCCGGAGACAAGTTGAGTATCCAATATCGGCGTTATACCGGGCAGGATGAAGCCGGGAATGAGGTCTACCGGACGTACACCGCCCAGCTGCCCATTGCCGGTGTCGTAAAGTCTGCAAGCAATTACACACTGCTGACAACAGACCGGCTCCTTTTCAGCGGCACAATTTTTGTCAGTACGGCTCTTTACCATAAAATGTTTGAGAGCGCAGGAAGTTTCTTTATGGAAAAGGAAGGATACAGCAGCCTGAACGTGAAACTGTCCGCTGGCAGCAATTTCTCTTTGCGGCGGTCTATTTCCTCCATTGCGACGCGCAGGAATGGTATCCTGCGTGCAGATAACTACGACCTGATCAGCCAGAGCTACACCGAGGGCACACAGAGCGCTTTCCTTGTCGGTATCCTTGCGGTATTCGGGGTCCTTCTGGGGTGTGCGCTGCTGGTGGTTTTGAATCTTTCGGCTTATGAAGTCCAGCAGCAGCGGCTGTCGCTTCTCCTGACGCTGGGCGTTTCCCCGAAAAAACTGGTGCTGTCCTATGCAAAGCTGCTGCTCCCGGTCATCGTTGGGACAACGCTGCTTGTGAACATCGTTGTCTATGCGGTAGTTTCGCGTATCGTTCCGATCCAGAGCATTCTCGACCTGATCCGTATTCATACAAGCGGACGGGTATATGCGTTCCATAAACCCGTGGGAAGTCAGATCATGGTCAGCGTTCTGCTGATGGTGTTCTGGCTGTCCGCAGCGTTGCTGCCGATCTTCTCTTTTATTCGTAAAAAAGCATCTAAGGGGGACATCTTATGAAGGATAAAATTCTGGAAGCTGTACAGATCTCCAAAACCTACGGGGAAGGGGAAAGTGCGGTTCACGCCCTCAAAAATAGCGACCTGACCCTTGAAAACGGTACATTTGCGTCCATCATCGGTTCCAGCGGCAGCGGAAAATCTACGCTCCTGAAAATTCTGGGAGGACTTTTGCCGCCCACCACCGGTAAGGTGCTGCTGGACGGTCAGGACATTTATGCAATGAATGCGGAGCAGCTGGCACAGGTGCGGCGGCAAAAGATCGGCTTTATTTTTCAGGATTTCCGCCTGTTCCCGGAGTACACGGTGCAGGATAATATTCTGACCCCGTTTTATCTGGACCATAGAGCACCGGATGAACAGATGCTCCATAAGCTGACCGGAATCTTGGGCATTGCGGGCAAGCTACATTCCCGCCCCGCACAGCTTTCCGGCGGACAGCAGCAGCGTGTGGCAATCGCCCGTGCATTGATTGCAAAACCGCGCATCGTTTTTGCAGACGAGCCTACCGGAAATCTGGATACGCGGACGGGCGAGGATACAATGCGGCTGCTGATGGAATGCGCTGCGGAGTTCGGGCAAACGCTTATCGTTGTTACGCATAACCCGGAAATTGCGCAGAAGGCGCAGCAGGTCATTCGGATCGAGGATGGACAAATTCTGAGCAACATTTGATCGATTTGATTGTATGTTGAAACCTTAATAGAATTTGAAGAATTATCTCCGGAATCTTATCTTGTACGTACTGAAGATGGATTTTGGGTATCTGATGCTACACAAGGCACTCTCTATCATATAAAACGCTCAAATTCTCCCTCTGAGGTATCTTGATGAAAATGAATAGTTTTTCTTATTACATTTGGCTTTCAACCGTGCAATTTTGTCATGAATTTAAAATCAATGTGATTTTGATTGTTTCTATGGCATTAGGGCTACTGTTCCCTATTTTTTGTCTTGGCAACATTAATGTATTCGTACAGAACATCGAGACTATGCGTATTCAGGGGGGAGCAGATACAACCGTGCTTACTTTATATGGCGTGGATGTCGCATTTCAGGATGTTCAAAGAGCTATACAAAACGTAGGAATAAAGTCGGCAGATTTTGCCCTCATTGCGTATTGCAATAGTACTGTAGACTGGAACGATAAGCGTCACAGTGAGGTGGTCTATTATACAACTGAAAACATCACAGACTTTGAAATGTTTGTACCTGTAGCAGGAGAATCCGTATTTTCTAAAAATCAAAATACATGCATTATAGAAAAAGCGGATTTGGAGCAATATGGTGAGTTGTCTATAGGCGATACTGTCACGGTTGACGGTCAAGCATACAAGCTGGCGGGTGTTTATTCTTCTGTGCGCAACAACGGCAAAATTTTCCTTCCGCTTGCGCCGCAGACCAGTAAAGGCGCTTTACAGTACAGTCGAATCTATTTTCGCAATACGCAACAAAGTGATTTAGAGCGTTTGTGCACTGCGCTCGAAACCATTGGACTGAAAGTTCGTAGCGTTCGCAATGGTGAGCAGGACTTTCAAAAGCTTCTCAGTCAGTGCATCCAACAGTCAGTTCTCATATTCAGTGCGGGGGCTGTCAGCCTGCTGTTTGCAGGTCTTAACATTGGGCTCGTGCTTACCGGAAAAATCCTACACAATAAGCGGCTCATTGGCATACATATGGCGCTGGGCTCTTCTTACAGCACGGAACTTTTCTCCGCATTGGTAGAAAACCTGTTGTGTTTCGCTGCTGCGTTTATCCTTGATTTGGCGCTTGTGCAACTTTTGCGGCCAACGGTTCCCCAAACCTTTGCTCTTGCCCTTACTGCTGGTGTATACATCGGAGCGTTTGTCTTCGGAGCAGGAATGGTATTGCCTGTCACGTGGGCCACCATGCGAAATTTGAAAAGAAGAAAGCTTGTAGAATTGATGGAGAGGGTGTCATGATGTTATATCCGCTCTACCGTGCGGTGCAAAAGCTGCGGCTGAACCGTAAAACCTATCTTTTTCTGCTTATAGAGTTTGTGCTTGGCACGACAGTTGTACTTTGTGGATATTTGTCCGGCAGAGCCGCCACATACCGTTTGGAAGCCTACGAAATGCAGAGCAGAAAAAACAGTATATCCATTCAGTATTATGGCGGCGATGGTCTCAATGCTGCCGTAACACCTGAAGATTATGCCAAATTATGCGAAATATATGGCTCGGAGTATAGCTTTTCATATCTGTTGTTTGAACGAACAATCTATACATTTGAGCTACAAGAGGATAAGGTACAAGATGTCATATTATCTTCTATGGATGAGAACACTTTTGAATTCTTCTTCGGCGTACAGCCAGAACCGGATACTGTTTATTTCGGTGCGCAAATAGAAAAGGACTTGCCCAACAGATTGTTTTTTGGGCGTGATTGGTTTTTGCTTGATGAACAAGGCGCAACGATAAACGGACAGCTACTGCACACAGCAACCTTACCCGACAATTCTGATTTCTTACTATTGAGCGCTATGGAAAGTGAAAATGTGGATACCGCGCAGCTTATCGTTTTGCCGTTTTCGCAGCTAAATATGTTGACTGCCAATGCTGACGCCCCCATGGCCTATTTGAGCGTATTTTTACAAAGCGGACAGGGTATTGACGATGTACAGAGAATTGCCGATTGGCTACAAAGCCGTCATCCGTCCTACAGTTATACGGTGTCTGACCAACGCGCGGAACTCAAAAAATCCATCCGCGATATAACGCAATGGATGGAGCTGTTTGTATGGGTAGCAAAATGTTCGCTTGTCATTACAACGGTGGGCATCATTGGAGTTTTACTTATCTATGTAGAACAGCGCAGACGAGAATTCGTTATTGCGTTGACTTTGGGGGCAACACACGGTACGCTTATTTTTGAACTGTTTTGCGAAGTGTTGCTTTTTTCACTTTTGGGAGGCGTAATAAGTTTGCTGTTAACAATATTTATTGCACCGCAGCTTTCCACTGTGACATTCACAGTGCGTTTTTCCTGGACATGCGCGATACTTGCAATAGGCATAGCATTTGGAATCACGCTTATATGTTGTGTATGTACGATCCTCGGCACGCGTAGTCGCTACCCAACGAAGATTTTATAGCGTTAAAAGGAGCAAAAATGAAACCGATTCTAAAGCTGCAAGATGCAAGTAAAATTTATCGGCAGGGTGGTGTGAAAACTGTAGGGATCGAGGCGGTAAACCTTGAAATCTATCCTCACGATTTTGTCGCTATTACAGGTCGTTCAGGCTGCGGCAAATCGACTCTGCTAAACATTTTAGGCTGTATGGATGAACTGACAAGCGGCAGTTATTTCTTTGACGGCGAGGACATTACACGACTGAAAAGTAGAGCCGGCGCGGCATTACGTAACGAGAAAATTGGCTATGTATTCCAAGCATTCAACTTGGTTAATGAAATTAGCGCGCTTGAAAACGTCTGTATGCCGCTTGGTTATGCGGGTGTGTCCAAACGGGAAAGAGATGCGGTTGCACATGAACTGCTCGCACGCGTTGGCATGGCCGAAAAAGCCAACAAGCGACCAGTAAATCTTTCTGGCGGTGAACAACAGCGCGTTGCCATTGCAAGAGCGCTGGCTCGTTCGCCGCGTGTGTTACTGGCCGATGAACCTACCGGCAACTTAGACAAAGCTAACAGCCTCGCCATTATGGAACTGTTTTCAAGTTTCAATCGCAGTGGCATGACGATTGTTATGGTAACGCACTCTCCAGATGTGGCAGCGTACGCAAGTAGGCAAATACATATCTGTGATGGAAAAATCATTGAATCCTTTTTGGGAGGAACATATTATAGCAGTCCAATCAAATAAAGTTACAGCTTGACAAAAGGTGTAAAATTGAGTCAAAGAGGCGATTGAAATGTTGCACAATGAAGCAAGAAAACTTCTGATTCAGGCATTGGAGAAAACACACAATGCAAGAGAAGTCGCTGAAAACTTCTCTGTCAATCGAGGCACGGTATATCGCCTGAAAAGACAGCTGGAAGAAACTGGTTCCATCGAAACCAGAACCTATCCTCGCGGACGTAAATCAGCTTTGAGCCGGGAAGGTATCCGCAACATTGAACAGTTGCTGAAAGAGAAGCCCGACATCACGATTGCAGAAATCATAGATACACTTCAACTCAAAGCCTGTAATGAAACAGTTCGTAAAGCAGTGCTCAAACTTGGATATCGTCGTAAAAAGAAATCTCTTCACGCCAGCGAACAGGAGCGTCCCCGATGTGAAGGAAAAACGCAAAGCATGGAAAGAGAATATGTCCGGGTACGCCCCTGAAAAGCTTGTTTTTCTGGATGAAAGTGGAATCAATGTCAATATGACGAGATTTTATGCCCGTTCCAAGGGTGGTTCTCGCGCAGTTGATGCTGTACCTCTGTGGAAACCTCAAAATATGACTGTCCTATCTTCGATTCAACTGAACGGCGAAACTGCCTATACAACATATTCAGGAGGAACAACTTCAGAAAGATTTGTTGATTATCTGAGAAACATTCTTATTCCGACACTTTCTCCCGACTCGGTCGTTGTGATGGACAATATGCGTTCTCACCATACACAGGCAGTAAAGGATTTATTGGAGCAGGCTGGCGTTCAATACCTCTATCTGCCACCGTACAGCCCTGATTTGAATCCTATTGAGAAGATGTGGTCTAACCTCAAGGCTTTTCTGAGAAAGGCAAAAGTTCGTTTGTTGGAGAAGCTGCCGGATGCCGTTCGTGCTGCTTTCAAAACGATTTCTTCACATGACTGTTCTGGATGGTTTCGCGTTTGTGGCTATTCACGCTAATTTATTGGATTGCTATAATTAAAAGCCAATCTTCTAATCTGCCATGGTCACAGCCGAGCGAAAGATAATGCTCAATCTCACCACCCAGCACAAGCTGGGCATACTCCAAGGGCTTGTTGAAATTCTGATAATCCTGCTAAACTCAACCCGCAGGGGTGTTGCCG
>OGHS01000670.1_pt1 | contig 13993 bp, 7 predicted proteins | sample 1571611 | NCBI WGS metagenome assembly OGHS01 (sample SAMEA2581944, study PRJEB24529) | metagenome | biome: Human gut stool | place: China | collected 2011 | reverse complement strand
ACCTGGGCGGCACCCCGCTGGACCAGTGGCTGGAAGCGCAGGGCGCGCCGCTGCGCCCGGACGACGCCTGTGCCATGCTGCAGCCGGTGTTTGAGGGCGTGGCCGCCATGCACAAGATCGGGCTGGTGCACCGGGGCATCTGCCCGGAAAACATCCGGGTGCTGGAAAACGGCCGGGCACGCCTGACGGGTTACGCTACCGTGGGTCTGCGCACGGCGGGCAGCGGCCTGCACGAGCAGCTGTACGAGGGCTACTCGGCACCGGAACAGTATTCCACCACCGAATTCGAGGGCCGTTACACCGACGAATACAGCCTTGCCGCCGTCTTTTACCGCATGGTGTGCGGGCAGGCACCCATGCCCGCTGCCCAGCGTGTGGTGTCGGACTCTAACCCCCGGGCACGCACCGTAGAGCCTGCCGTACCGGCCTATGTTTCCGATGTATTGCAGCTGGGGCTGCGGCTCAAGGTCATGGAGCGCATCCAGACTGTGCCGCAGCTGTATCAGGCGCTTTCTTCCAAGGAATATACCGCCGAGCTGACCCGCACCATGAAGCCGGAGACCCCGATGCATCCGGCGCGGACAGAGCAGAGCGGGCAGGGCAGGGAACACCTGCTCAGTTTGAAAGGGCTGCTGGCGGGCATTCTGATCCTGCTTTCCGTTTTGATCTTGCTCACCCTGTGGGGCATCGTGAGCAGCAAGGAGGAACAAACTCCCTCTTCGGAGCCGAGCTCGGAAGCTGCCAGCAGCGAGGAAATGAAGCCCCAGAACCTTGTGCCCAACTTTGTGGGCATTGACTACGAACAAATCAAGAATAACCGCGAGTACACCAGTATGTACCTGTTCCGGGCGGTGCTGGAGTACAGCGATACCGTGCCTTCCGGGCAGATCATCCGGCAGGAGCCGGAGGCCGGCGAGGTGATGGAGAACGGCGAGGTGATCCAGATCGTGGTCAGTCAGGGCCCGGAGAAGGTGGAGATGCCCAAGATCATCGGTGCATCGCAGGATAAGGCTATTGAGATCCTGAGCAGCCGGGGGCTTGTGGCCAGCTGCTTTATGGTGGTGAACGATGGCTCCTACGCTACGGGCTGTGTGGTCTCTGCCAGCGAGGAAGAGGGCGCTATGGTCACGGTGGGTACGGTGATCACCGTGTATATCGCCGCAGACCCCAGTGTGCAGATCACCGCCACCCCGGAGGAGCCTGCCGCTACCGAGCCTACCACCCCGGAAACGCCCCCGGAGGGCGGCACAGAGCCGGAATACGATACCGATTAAACAGCATACAAAAGCAGAAGCGGGAGCCTTGAACGGGCTCCCGCTTCTGCTTGTTTAGGATAGGAAAGAGAATGGCAAATTAAAGGTTCGAGTAGCCCATTAGGCAGCGGTCCACCTCGGCGGCGCAATCGCGGCCCTCGCGCAGACCCCACACCACAAGGCTCTGGCCGCGGCGCATATCGCCGCAGACGAACACCTTGTCCACGTTGGTCTTAAAGCTGTGGTCGGCTACATTGCCCCGGGCGGTCAGCTCCACCCCAAAGGCATCGGCTGTGTAGTTTTCGCAGCCGGTAAAGCCTGCGGCGATAAACGCCAGCTGGCAGTCGTAGGTAAATTCCTTGCCGGTGGGCACCATGCTGGTGCGGCCGGTCTCGGGGTCGCGCTCCGGCTTCAGGCAGCTGATGACGGCACCGGTCAGGTTACCGGCCTCGTCCTTCAAAAACTCCTTGACGGTGGTCTGGTACACGCGCGGGTCCTTGCCGAATTTGGCAATGCACTCGGTCTGGCCGTAGTCCACCTTCAGCACCCGGGGCCACTCCGGCCACGGGTTTGCGGCGGTGCGCTCGACAGGGGGCTGCGGCATCATTTCCAGTGCCATCAGGTCGGTGCAGCCCTGCCGCAGAGCAGTGCCCTGACAGTCGTTGCCGGTGTCGCCGCCGCCGATGACCAGCACATTTTTGCCGGCTGCGTTGATGGCCTTGCCGTCTGCAAAACCCGAGTCCAGCAGGCTCTTGGTCACGCTGGTCAGGTAGTCCACGGCAAAGTGCACGCCCTTGGCGTCCCGGCCGGGCACGTTCAGGTCGCGGGGCTTTTTTGCGCCGCAGCACAGCACTACGGCATCAAAATCTGCCAGCAGCTGCTCGGCGGGCACGGCACCGCCCACATCCATGCCGGTGCGGAACACAACACCCTCGGCCTGCATCAGCTTGACCCGGCGCTCGATGACTGCCTTGTCCAGCTTCATGTTGGGGATGCCGTACATCAAAAGGCCTCCCACGCGGTCGGCGCGTTCAAACACCGTGACGGCGTGGCCGCGCTTATTCAGGTACTCGGCCACTGAAAGCCCCGCAGGGCCGCTGCCCACCACGGCAACGCTCTTGCCGGTGCGGGTCGGCGGCGGGGTGGCGGTCAGCCAGTTCTTGGCGTAGGCCGTCTCGATGATGGCGTGCTCGTTTTCGTGCACGGTGACGCTGCTGCCGGTCACATCCCCGCAGGTGCAGGCGGCCTCGCACAGGGCGGGGCACACCCGGCTGGTAAACTCCGGGAAGCGGTTGGTGGCCATCAGGCGGTGGAGCGCAAGCTCCCACTTGCCGTGGTACACCAGATCGTTCCACTCCGGGATGAGATTGTTCAGCGGACAGCCGGAGGCCATGCCGCCGATCATCATGCCCGCCTGACAGAAGGGCACGCCGCAGTCCATGCAGCGGGCGGCCTGCGTCTGCTGTTGCTCCCGCGAGAGCCAGATGTGGAACTCGTTAAAATTTTCAAGGCGCTCCAGCGGCGCAACGTCCGTGCTGGTTTTGCGCGCATAATCCATAAATCCTGTTGTCTTACCCATGCTGCTGCCCCTCCTTACTTATGCTTCTGCACTGCATAAAATGCTTCGATCTGTGCCTGCTCGCCGTCCAGACCACGCTCCTCTACCGAGGCGATGACCCGCAGCATGCGGTCGTAATCGTAAGGCAGCACCTTTTTGAATTTGGGCAGGAACGCACTGAAATTGTCCAGAATCTCCTTGCCGCGCGGAGAGCCGGTGGCCTCCACATGGGCGCGGATCAGCTCCTTCAGGGTGGCAACATCGTACTTGTGCTCCACCGGCTCCAGGCTGACGGTCTCCTTGTTCACCCGCTGGTAGAAGTCCCAGTTTTCGTCCAGCACATAGGCAATGCCGCCGGTCATACCGGCTGCAAAGTTCTTGCCGGTCTGTCCCAGTACCACCACGGTGCCGCCGGTCATGTACTCACAGCCGTGGTCGCCTACGCCCTCCACAACAGCGGTAGCGCCGCTGTTGCGCACACAGAAGCGCTCACCGGCCACGCCGGAGATGAACGCCTTGCCGCTGGTAGCGCCGTACAGCGCTACGTTGCCGGTGATGATGTTCTCCTCGGGCTTGAAGTCGATGCCCTGCGGCGGGCGCACGATGATCTTGCCGCCGGAAAGGCCCTTGCCCATGTAGTCGTTGCAGTCGCCCACCAGTTCCAGCGTCAGGCCATTGGGGATAAAGGCACCAAAGCTCTGGCCACCTGCACCGGTGCAGTGCACGGTGTACACATCGTCCGGCAGGTCGTTGCCGTATTTACGGGTGATCTCGCTGCCAAAGATGGCACCAAAGGCGCGGTCCACGTTGGAAACATTCAGGCTGACGCTCTGGGGAGCCTTGCTGCCCAGCTTGAACTTCTTCATCAACACCTTCATGTCCAGCGTGTTTTCCAGATGGAAGTCGTAGCTGTCCTCCTTGATGAAGTGGACGTTGCTGTTTGCAATGGCGGGGTTGTGCAGGATGCAGTCCAGATCCAGCTTTGCGGCGCGGCTGCCCGGGGCGGCGGGCTTGACCCGCAGCAGGTCGGTGCGTCCCACCAGCTCGTCCACGGTGCGCACGCCCAGCTTTGCCATGTACTCCCGCAGCTCCTCTGCCACAAAGGTGAGGTAGTTGATGATGTACTCCGGCTTGCCCTTGAAGTTCTTGCGCAGCTCGGGGTTCTGGGTGCAGATGCCCATGGGGCAGGTGTCCAGATTGCACACGCGCATCATCACGCAGCCCTCGGCCATCAGCAGGGTAGTGCCGAAGCCGAACTCCTCGGCGCCCAGCATACAGCTGATGGCTACATCCCGGCCGGACAGCAGCTTGGAGTCGCTCTCAATGCGCACCCGGGTGCGCAGGCCGTTCAGGATCAGGGTCTGGTGGGTCTCGGCGATGCCCAGCTCCCAAGGCAGACCTGCGTGCTTGATGGAGGTGCGGGGCGCAGCACCGGTGCCGCCGTCATAGCCGGACACCAGAATGACCTGTGCGCCGCCCTTGGCAACACCGGCGGCAATGGTGCCCACACCGGCCTCGCTGACCAGCTTGACGTTGATGTTAGCGTTGCGGTTGGCGTTTTTCAGATCGTAGATCAGCTCTGCCAGATCCTCGATGGAGTAGATATCGTGGTGGGGCGGGGGAGAGATCAGGCCCACGCCGGTGGTGCTGTGGCGGGTCTTGGCGATCCACGGATACACCTTGGCACCGGGCAGGTTGCCGCCCTCGCCGGGCTTTGCGCCCTGTGCCAGCTTAATCTGGATCTCCTCGGCGCTGACCAGATACTTGCTGGTCACGCCAAAGCGGGCAGAGGCCACCTGTTTGATTTTGGAATTGCTCTCGCTGTGGTAACGCTCCTCGGGCTCGCCGCCCTCACCGGTATTGCTGCGGCCGCCCAGACGGTTCAGGGCGATGGCAATGGTCTCGTGTGCTTCGCTGCTCAGTGCGCCGTAACTCATGGCAGCGCCCTTGAACCGCTTGACGATGCTGGAGACCGGCTCTACTTCTTCCAGCGGGATGCCGCCGTCTGCGGCGTAGTTGAAGTCCAGCAGACTGCGCAGATGCACGCCCTCGGCACCCATGTTGTCCACCGTCTGGGTGAACTGCTTGAAGGTGGCGTAATCGCCGGTGCGGCAGGCTTTCTGGAACAGGTGGATGGTCTGGGGGTTGAACAGGTGCTCTTCCTTGCCGCTGCGGAACTTGTGGGCGCCGCTGTCGGCAAGCTCCATGTTGATATCCAGCCCCAGCGGGTCAAAGGCAGCGTTATGCAGCGCCTCCACATCGGCCTGAATGTCTGCCATGCTGATGCCGCCCACACGGCTCACCGTGCCGGTAAAGTATTTATCAATGACCTCCTTCGAGATGCCCACAGCCTCGAAGATCTGGCTGCTCTGGTAGCTCTGGATGGTGGAAATGCCCATCTTGGAGGCAATTTTTACAATGCCGCTGAGGATGGCGTTGTCGTAGTCCTGCACAGCGGCGTAATAGTCCTTGTCCAGCAGGCCCTCGTCGATCAGCTGCCCAATGGTCTCGTGTGCCAGATAGGGGTTGATGGCGCAGGCACCGTAGCCCAACAGGGTGGCAAAGTGGTGCACCTCCCGGGGCTCGGCGCTTTCCAAAATCAGCGCCAGTGCGGTGCTCTTTTTGGTGCGGATGAGGTACTGGGACACTGCCGACACCGCCAGCAGGCTGGGGATGGTCACATGGTATTCATCCACGTCACGGTCGGACAGGATGATGATGTTCGCACCCTCCTTGTAGGCGCGGTCTACCTCCAGAAATACACGGTCGATGGCCTTTTCCAGACTGGTGTTCTTGTAGTAGTTGATGGATACCGTAGCCACCTTGAAGCCCGGCACGTTCATGTACTTGATCTTCAACAGGTCGGTGTTGGTCAGGATGGGGTTGTGCACCTTGAGCACCTTGCAGTTCTCCGGCTTATCCTCCAACAGATTGCCGTGGGCACCGATGTAAACGCTGGTGGAGGTGACCACCTTTTCGCGGATGGCGTCGATAGGGGGGTTCGTGACCTGGGCGAACCGCTGCTTGAAGTAGTTGAACAGCGGGGGATGCTGGCTGCTGAGCACGGCAAGCGGGGTGTCGGTACCCATTGCACCGGAAGGCTCTGCGCCCGCCCGCGCCATGGCAAGGATCATGGTGTTCACGTCCTCGTACTTGTAGCCGAACACCTTCTGCAGCCGGGTCAGCTGCTCGCCGGTGTAGCTTTCTACCTTCACGTTGGGGATCTTCAGCCCGCTCAGCTGCACCAGATTGCGGTCGATCCACTCGCCGTAGGGCTCGCGGCTGGCGTAAAGCTCCTTCAGCTTTTCGTCGTCCACCACTTCGCCCTTGACGGTATCCACCAGCAGCATCTTGCCGGGACGCAGGCGCTCTTTGACCAGAATGTTCTCCGGGTCGCATTCCAGCACACCCACCTCAGAGGACAGGATCATGCGGCCGTCCTTGGTGATGTAGTAGCGGCTGGGGCGCAGACCGTTGCGGTCCAGCACCGCGCCCATCACATCGCCGTCCGAGAACAGGATGGCGGCGGGGCCGTCCCACGGCTCCAGCATGGTGGCGTAGTACTGGTAGAAATCCCGCTTTTTCTGGCTGATATTCTTGTTGTTCTCCCACGGCTCGGGGATGGTGATCATCACAGCCAGCGGCAGGTCCATGCCGTTCATCACCATAAACTCCAGAGTGTTATCCAGCATGGCGGAGTCCGAACCGGAGGTGTTGATGATGGGCAGGATCTTGTTCATATCGTCCTGCAAAATGGGGCTGGAGATGCTCTCCTCACGCGCCAGCATGGCGTCGGTGTTGCCCTTGATGGTGTTGATCTCGCCGTTGTGCAGGATGAAGCGGTTGGGGTGTGCACGCATCCAGCTGGGGTTGGTGTTGGTAGAAAAGCGGCTGTGCACCATGCCGATGGCGGATTCATAATCCGGGTCCTGTAAGTCGGCGTAGAAGCGGCGCAGGTCGTGCACGAGGAACATACCCTTATACACGATGGTGCGGCTGGACAGGCTGGGCACATAGGTGCCGTTGCTGGCCTGCTCGAACACGCGGCGCACGATGTACAGGCGGCGGTCAAACTCAATGCCCTTGCTTACCTTGGCGGGCTTTTTGATGAAGCACTGCCAGATGGCGGGCATGCAGTCCCGGGCCTTCTGCCCCACGGCATCGGGGTCTACAGGCACTTCGCGCCATGCCAGAAACTCCAGTCCCTCCTTGCGGGTGACCACCTCGAACAGCTTCATGGCCTGTGCCCGCAGGTGCTCGTTCTGGGGGAAGAAGAACATACCCACGCCGTACTCCCGCTCGTTGCCCAGCCGGATGTTCAGCTCCTCGGCCACCTTGGAGAAGAACTTGTGGCTGATCTGCAGCAGGATGCCCACGCCGTCGCCGGTCTTGCCCTCGGCGTCCTTACCGGCGCGGTGCTCCAGCCGCTCCACGATGGACAGTGCATCGTCCACCGTCTGGTGGCTTTTACGTCCCTTGATGTCCACCACAGCGCCGATGCCGCAGGCATCGTGCTCGAACTGCGGGTCGTACAGACCAAGGGTGGTTTTCTGCTCTGTAAAGTTTTCCATAGTCTTTCCCATCCTTTTTACTTGTTTGCTTACCGGGGGCTGCGGCACCCTCCGCAGCTTTTTATCCCCTGCAAAAAGAAAAAAGCGCCCCGCAAGGGCATAAGATGCCCCTGCGGAACGCCTTTGTTCCGATATCTGATATTATACAGATTCCTGAAAAATCTTCAAGTGACAGCTGCACCAAATATGCTACACACATTGCGCCGCTTCTTGTGCGAAACGCCGCGAGCCCCCGCAGCTGTGCGCGGTATACAAGCAAAACCGCCGCACCCGGCGTTGTGCACGCGGGTACGGCGGTTTGGAGGAATTTGCCCTGAGTGATGCGGAACACTCAGGACTCAGGAATGCTTTGATTTGCGGGTTTGTTGCAAAATAACCAAACGAAACCTCACCCGCCCAGAATGGCCTGCAGGTCGGCTTCCGGGGTGGCAATGGGCTTGAGGCCGTACCGTTCCTGCAGGGTGCGCACCACCCCCGGCGAGAGGAACGGGGGCAGGGTAGGCCCCAGCCGGATGTTCCGGATGCCCAGCGCCAGCAGCGCGATGAGGATGCACACGGCCTTCTGCTCAAACCAGCACAGCACCAGCGAGAGGGGCAGGTCGTTGACGCCGCAGCCAAAGGCGTCGGCCAGCGCCAATGCGATGCGGATGGCGCTGTAGGCGTCATTGCACTGGCCCACGTCTAGGATGCGGGGCAGGCCGGTGCCCGGCACGGTGCCAAGGGGCAGGTCGTTCAGGCGGAACTTGCCGCAGGCCAGGGTCAGCAGGATGGTGTCGGGCGGGGTAAGGCGGGCAAACTCGGTGTAGTAGCGGCGGCTGGGCCGGGTACCGTCGCAGCCGCCCACCAGAAAGAAGTGCCGCAACTTACCGTCCCGCACCGCCTGCACGATCTCGTCCGCGTGCTGCAGCACGGCGGTGCGGGCAAAACCGGTGGTCACCGTGGAGCCGCCGTTCAGGCCGGGCAGCAGGGTGTCCTGCGCGTAGCCGCCCAGCTCCAGCGCCTTTTCGATCACCGGGGAAAAGTCGCGCCCTTCGTCGATGTGGGGCACGCCGGGGTAAGCCACCACCGAGGTGGTGAACACCCGGTCGGCGTAGCTGGCGCGCAGGGGCATGATGCAGTTGGTGGTGAACAGGATGGGCGCGGGGATGTCCTCGAACTCCCGCTGCTGGTTCTGCCATGCGGTGCCAAAATTGCCTTTCAGGTGGGGAAAGCGCTTTTTCAGCTCCGGGTAGCCGTGGGCAGGCAGCATCTCGGAGTGGGTGTAGACATTGATGCCCTTGCCCTCGGTCTGCTCCAACAGGCACTTGGCGTCGTAGAGGTCGTGGCCGGAGATGACGATGAAAGGCCCTTTCTCGATGGTCAGGGACACCTCCACCGGCTCCGGGTCGCCAAACGCGCCGGTGTTGGCCTTGTCGAGCAGGGCCATGACCCGGTAGGCCATCCGCCCGGTGTCCTCCACCAGCTGGAAGAGCTTGTCCTTGTCCCGCTCCTGTGCGATGGCCCGCAGCGCCGTGCAGAAAAACAGGTCGATCTCGCCATCGGTATAGCCCAGCACCCGCGCGTGGTAGGAGTAAGCCGCCATGCCGCGCAGCCCAAAGAGGACAAAGGAGCACAGGCTCTTCCGGTCGGGGTCCGGCTCCTGCCACAGCTTCTGCATATCGTAGTCCGACACTGGTGCAGGTGCAGGGCTGGCCGAGTCAAAGGCTTCCTGCTTGGCCTTCCAGACCTTATCGGTCAGCTGCGCCACCGTCTGGGGATCGAAATCAACATTGGTGATGGTGGTGAACAATCCTTCCGTCAGCAGGAGTGCCTGCGGGGGCTGGATGGGTCTGCCGATGTCCAGCAGCAGGGTGGCAAAGCCGATGAGCGCCCCGGTGAGCTTGTCCTGCGCGTCGGCTGTCTCGGCTGATTTGCCGCAGACACCCGCTTTTCCGGTGCAGGCCGTGCAGTTTGCCGCCTGCTCACATTGATAACAGAACATCATTTCGTCCATGCAAAAACCTCTTTTCGTTTGATGAAAGGAGTATGAGCGGGACAGCAGACAGTTATGCAGACAGGCGGGCAAAACAAAAGGGCCGCACCCGGTGTGGGTGCAGCCCTCTGGAACGATTTGGAAAAAGTTTAGTAGGTGATGCCCTGAGCCATCATGGCGGTAGCGACCTTCAGGAAGCCGGCGCAGTTTGCACCGACCATCAGGTTGCCCTCGGAGCCGGCGGCCACGGATGCATCGTAGGAAGCGTGGAAGATGCCCTCCATGATGCCCTTCAGCTTTGCATCGACCTCTTCGAAGCTCCAGCTCAGACGCTCGGAGTTCTGGCTCATCTCCAGACCGGAGGTAGCCACGCCGCCGGCGTTGGAAGCCTTTGCGGGTCCGTACAGGATGCCGTTGGACAGGTAGACCTCGATGGCCTCGGGAGTGCTGGGCATGTTAGCGCCCTCGCAGACCACGGTGCAGCCGCCCTTCACCAGAGCCTCTGCGGACTCCTTGTTGATCTCGTTCTGGGTAGCGCAGGGCAGGGCGATGTCGCAGGGGACAGTCCACACCTTGCTGCAATCAGCCACATAGGTTACACCCTCGTGGGTCTCGGCGTACTCCTTGATACGGCCGCGGCGCACTTCCTTCAGATCCTTGACGTAAGCCAGATCGATGCCGTTGGGGTCGTAGACATAGCCGTTGGAGTCGGACATGGTGACCACCTTGGCACCCAGCTGGGTAGCCTTCTCGCAGGCGTAGATGGCCACGTTGCCGGAGCCGGAGATGACCACGGTCTTGCCCTTGAAGCTGTCGTTGCGCATGCACTTCAGGGCCTCAGCGGTGAAGTAGCACAGGCCGTAGCCGGTAGCCTCGGTACGGGCCAGAGAACCGCCGAAGGTCAGGCCCTTGCCGGTGAGCATGCCGCCCTGGAAGCTGTTGGTCAGGCGCTTGTACTGGCCGAACATATAGCCGACCTCGCGGCCGCCGACACCGATATCACCGGCAGGGCAGTCCACGAACTGGCCGATGTGGCGGTACAGCTCGGTCATGAAGCTCTGGCAGAAGCGCATGACTTCCATGTCGCTCTTGCCGTGGGGGTCGAAGTCAGAGCCGCCCTTGCCGCCGCCCATGGGCAGGGTGGTCAGGCTGTTCTTGAAGGTCTGCTCGAAGCCCAGGAACTTCAGGATGCCCTGATTGACAGAGGGATGGAAGCGCAGGCCGCCCTTGTAGGGGCCGATGGCGCTGTTGAACTGCACGCGATAGCCGCGGTTCACCTGCACCTTACCGGCATCGTCCACCCAAGGCACACGGAAGGTGATGATGCGCTCCGGCTCCACCAGGCGCTCGATCAGACCGGCCTTCTCGTACTCGGGGTGCTTTTCCACAACGGGCTGGATGCTCTCCAGCACCTCGCGCACAGCCTGCAGGAACTCGGGCTCGTTGGCGTTGCGCTTTTCCAGACCCTCGTAAACACGCTTCAGGTATTCATTCGTCAGCATAATAGAATACTCCTTTTCCCAATTACTCTATAAATTTGAAAAAGCGGAAATGCCCCTGCCCGCCGCACAGCGGGGATATCCTTGCAGATGCCGGGCGCTTCCGGTTCTCCATGCTTGCACGGCACGCCCGCAATGGCGGGCAATGCTTACTTTATTATTATAAAGCTTTGCGGTGGGTTTTACAATAGCAAAAAGCAGAATTTGTTTAAAAAAACAGATGAAAAGTCACAGCTGCTTCACAAAACGAAAATTAAAAGCCGGAATGCGCCGCGAACCTTGTTTTTTAAAGTGCGCTGCCACTCCAAAGCCGCACGAAAAAGAATGTCTTTTGCACGGCGGCGGGCGTATCTAAGCAAAAAGCCCTGTGTCACAACGGGCACAGGGCAGGGTGCAGTTACTTCTTCAGCAGCTTTTCGCAGGCGTCTGCGGCACCTTCCAAAAATTCGCCGCCATAGGTCTCGATCATGCCGGCATCGGAAAGCTCTGCCAGTTTGGGGTCGATGGGGCACTTGGCCAGCACGGGCAGATGATGCTTTGCGGCCACCTCGTCCACATGGCTGTTGCCAAACACATTGATGTGCTTGCCGCAGTCCGGGCAGACGATGTAGCTCATGTTCTCCACGATGCCCAGCATGGGCACCTTCATCATCTCAGCCATGTTCACGGCCTTTGCCACGATCATGCTTACCAGCTCCTGCGGGCTTGCCACCACAACGATGCCATCCACCGGCAGGCTCTGGAACACGGTCAGGGGTACATCACCGGTGCCCGGGGGCATATCCACAAACAGGAAATCCACGTCCTTCCAGACCACATCGGTCCAGAACTGCTTGACGGCACCGGCAATGACCGGGCCGCGCCACACAACGGGGTCTTCCTCGTTCTCCACCAGCAGGTTGATGCTCATCACATCAATGCCCATACGGCTCTGGATGGGCCAGCAGCCCTTGTCGTCCGCCATGGCACGGCCATGAATGCCGAACAGCTTGGGGATGGACGGGCCGGTGATATCGGCATCCAGAATGCCACAGTGGTAGCCGCGGCGGGCCATGGCACAGGCCAGCAGAGCGCTGGTCATGCTCTTGCCCACGCCGCCCTTGCCGGAAACAACGCCGATGACCTTTTTCACACTGCTGTTAGGGTTGGGGGCATCGTGCTGCGGAGCGGCATCGCGGGAAGAACAGGCTGCACTGCAATTAGAGCAGTCATGGGTACATTCTTCGCTCATTCTCTTTGTCGCGCACGGCAGGGGCAGGACCCGGGCGGTGCGCTTCCTCCTTGCTCAAAATACAGGCGGGGGCTTGCGCCCTGCCTGACCACTGTTAACTATACCATAAAAAGTGCGCAGAAACAACCCATAGCGCCGCTCATGTTTTGCAAAGCCGCTGCATAGGCTGAACCGTGAACGCCCGTTCCGGGGCAGGGGGAGGTGCAGGGTGCGGCAGAGTTATTTTAAGAACGCGGCGCTGCTTACCGGCTCGGACGTGGTGCTGCGGCTGGCTGGCATGGGGCTGCGCATCTGGCTGGCCAACGCCTTGGGCGGGGCGGGGATGGGGCTGTATCAGCTGGTGCTGGCAGTGTACGGGCTGTTCGTCACGCTGGCCACGGCGGGCATCTCGGTGGCCGCTGCCCGGCTGCTGACCGAGGAGCTCAGCCGGGATAAAGCCGCTGCGCGCGGGATGCTGGTGCGGCTGGTGCTGGCAGGGCTTACGCTGGGCGGGCTTGCCATGGCCGCCCAGCTTGCCACCGCAGGCCTTGCGGCAAAATGGTGGCTGGGGGATGTCCGTGCCGCTGCCGCGCTGCGCACTTCGGCGCTGGGGCTGCCGTGGATGGCTGTTTCTGCGGTGCTGCGCGGCTTTTTTCTGGCGCGGCGGCGGGTGGAGCCCAACGTGCTCAGCCAGCTGGCAGAGCAGACGGTGCGCATTGCCGCGGTGGTGTGGGCGCTTTCCCGCACGCAGGGCTGGCCGGACGGCAGCCGCTGTGCACTGGTGCTGGCTGCCACCGCCTTGAGCGAGGCCGTATCCACCGCCCTGATGACACTGTTTTACCGGCGGGAGGCGGCACGCTGCTTCGGCAGCACAGCGCCGCGCCCGCCAAGGGAGGTGTCCCGGCGGCTGTGGGACATCCTGTGGCCGGTAGAGGGCGGCAGGGCGCTTTCCAGCGCGCTGCATACCGCCGAGAATATGCTGGTGCCCGCCTGCCTTGCGGTGTATCTGGGGGCTTCCGGCGGGCGCACCGCTGCGCTGGAGCAGTACGGCACCTTAAAGGGCATGGCGCTGCCGCTGCTCAATTTCCCCTTTGGGCTGCTGGGCAGTCTGGCGGTTTTGCTGATGCCGGAGATCACGCAGGCACATATCGAGGGGCAGACCGCCCGGCTGAACGCCCTGCTGGACCGGATGCTGCGGCTTACGGGATACTTCTCCATGCTGGCGGGCACGCTGTTCTGGGTGTGGGGCAGGCCGCTGGCGCAGCTGCTCTACCATAGCCCGGAGGCCGGGTTCTATCTGGAGACCCTTGCCCCGGCCATGCCGCTGATGTATCTGGAAAGCATGGTGGACGGTGTACTCAAGGGGCTGGGGGAGCAGCTGGCTACCTTCCGGTATTCGCTGCTGGATTCGGTGTTCCGCATCACAGCCATCCGGCTTGTGCTGCCGCAGTACGGCATGGCAGGCTTCCTGTGGATCATGATCGCATCAAATGTGATGACCTGCGGATTGAATATGAGAAGGATGATGAAAAAGATAAAAGATAATAGATAAAAGATAATAAAAAATGTGGAGTTTTCTCCCGCTGGTCGAAAACAAAATTTTGCAGCGTTTTTTTGTTTTCGACTGAAAGGAGAAAACTCCACCAAATTTTTTATCTATTATCTATTATTTTTTATCTGTTATCTTATAAGGTTTCCGCGCTCACAAGGCCGTTCCACAGCCGGTAGTAGACACCCTGCCGGGCAAGCAGCTCCGCATGGCTGCCCTCCTCCTCGATGCCGTCCCGGCCTAAGACAAGGATGCGGTCGGCATTCTGGATGGTCGTCAGCCGGTGGGCAATCGTCAGGGTCGTGCGGCCCTTGGCCAGCTTGTCAAGGCTCTGGCCGACCAGAATCTCGCTCTCGTTGTCCAGTGCACTGGTGGCCTCGT
>OGHS01000664.1_pt1 | contig 14160 bp, 7 predicted proteins | sample 1571611 | NCBI WGS metagenome assembly OGHS01 (sample SAMEA2581944, study PRJEB24529) | metagenome | biome: Human gut stool | place: China | collected 2011 | reverse complement strand
AGGACTCGGATTTCCACAAGGATTTTTACTATTCCAGTCTATTTTTAGTCTCAATCGGGTTTTACCGGTTAGAACATCTTCCGGAATTGTAAATACAGGTGCCCCGGTTTTACCTTCACCTGCCTCTACTGTTTCTCCGATACTATTGGTAGACGGACCTTCTCCGGTTGCATTATAGTATGTATACGACACTAATTCATTTTCTTCATTGAAGATACCATCTTGATCGTAATCGATGTATACATAATAATGCATCCATGAAATTTGATTGCGGAAAGTCCATGATATAGTTAATTCGTCTCCTTTTGTCGCAGTGATGGTTGCATCTGTCACATCCAGATATACTTCCGGTTGTGGATTGTTGTTTAAAGTGTTTGAAAAAGGACTGGATACCCCTTTTGATGTAGCACCTGAAATCGTCGTTCTGTTGAACTGGTGCGTGAGTTTGCATCAGGGATACAATAAGAGAGTTCGTCTTCACTCAATAGACTGTTTGTTTGCAGTTTGAGTGCCCTATTTCCTACTGCATTGCTTGCAATAAACGGAAATAGAGTTAGAATAACTAGTAATAGAAAATGTTTTTTCATAATAATTGAATTTTAATTAAACAAATTATCGCTTGTTTTTATAAAGCAGATAAGAAATAGACATCCCTAGTAAGAAATACATTTTTTATAGTATAATTATAATTAAGATATAGTGCCAAGCTTTTATATAGAACTGTTTGTTCTCATAATACGAATAGCAAAATAGATAAAGAAGACATATCAAAAGCCTATTTTTCTATTAAACCGTTGTCTACAACAAGCTGTTATAGTACTTTTTTTAGAAATTAAGCTCTTGACACATCTTCTTGGTTCTGTGTCAGTTTTATTGATTATCTATGGCGACTATTTTATTTTGATACCTATTGATTCTATAATTTCAATTTGTTAGACCCAGCTACATTTATACTGATCTTGGATAATGTTAAACGAACAGCGAAAGTCATTCCGTCTTCCATGTCTGCCATCCAGCAATCTTCGTCCAATGTATAAGTATAAATTTTAGTTTCAGGATCCCAATTGGCCGGATCGAGTTTTTTATTCCTATCAATGTAAGCACCGATATATGGAGATTCGGTTGTTACGATATAGCTGTCTCCTTCATTGATTTCGTCCAAATAGAATTGGAGATAATAGTTGCCATTTGCATCTTTCTGCATCGGATCGGAATTAACAAATTCATATCTGAAGTAGCTGAAATCACAGATTTTTTGTCGGAATCCATAGTTCCATCTTGCTATCCATAATTCATAATCTCCCGATTGATACTTATCTTTTGTAAAAACAATACTTTCATAGTCATTTCCGCCTTTGTATGCAGAAGCAATTTTTTCTACGACTGTTTGTGTCGATTTATCTATGAATTCAAGTGAATCGATAACAGCGTCAGTTGCTACGTCCCAACCGTTTGCTTTTACTTTCAGAACTCCTCCTTTCGCTTGTGTTATATCAACTTCGATATCTTTAAGTACCATAAAGTTGAATTGATCTATCACCTGATAGTTGTTATCTCTGACTAACAGAAGATCATACTTACCTACTTGCCATGTATCAGAGAAACCCAGTCCGATCAAAATCGTATCGTTATACGAAACACGATCGTAATACCCATATTCGTCTCCTTGGACACCGGCATATTTATAGCCCCAATTTACATATGTATATTCGCCTGAATCTTGACTTCTGACGATAAATTCATCTGTTCCCATGACTCCCTCGACCTTGCAAAATTCGAGTGCTATATTTTTTTGAAGGGTGATGTCATAAGTGCCCTTGTAATTTTCAGCCGGATTATAATTGATAATGTTTTCGACTTGATTCAAGGTTCCGTTATTGTCATCATCATTCTCACAGCCGGTGAGGAACAGAGCGATGGGGCTTAACAGAATAAATAATCTTAGATAATTCATATATATCATTTAATAATGTAAATAGAAAAGGAGAGTGCGCAAAGCGCAGTCGGCTTGCGCACCCCTTTTTGTAAATTAGCGTTCTTTTATTACCTTGAAAGATTGAACGCATTTATCATTTTGCATTACAACTACATAATACATGCCTTGCGGAGCATCGAATGACAATTGGCAAACTTCTCCGGCGGCAGCGTTATAATTGTATGCGGAGATTTGCTTTCCTTGCATATCGAATACAAGTACATTATATGCGCCTGCATCTGCAAATAATATATTAGCTTGTTCTTTGAACGGATTCGGATAGATTAAGAAATTATCTGCTCTGTTTTCTTCCATACCGACACCTTTTTTCACAACAATATAATCTGCGATTGTTTTTGTTGTACTACCCCAAGAATTGGTTAATGTCAATGTAACCGGATATTGACCGTCTTGTGCATAAGTTGCAGTAGCTTTGTCATCTCCTTCTTGTGAGAAGTTAGCTCCGTCGAGTATCCATTTAGCTGATTCAAACTTGATAGGACGAACACCTGTAATATAAGGTACTCCTAAAGCAGGGGTTAATTGATTTTGTTTCACATCAACATTTTTATCATTTTCGCTTGTACCGATTGTCATGTATGCTCCAGGTACAGCTGTGCTGTTATTTCCTTCATTAGGGAAATAAATGTTGTTGTCTGTATCTGTTACGGTATTTTCGAAAGTAAAGTAGCCTTCCAGCCCGGTAGGAGGAATTAGGTAACCACCCATAGATTCTTGTACCTCTTCTTCGGTCAAAGCCTTGCTCCAAATTTGTACTTCATCTACCCAGCCAGTGAAACTTGCCAGATTAGTCATACTACCACCTACATAGAAATTGGCACCTCTCCAATCTTTAGGACCTGCACCTCTTGATTGTGCATCGATAATTTTCTTTCCGTTCAAGTAAAGTTTTACATTTCTACCGGATTTCACAACACAGACATGATACCATGTGTTGGGCGATAGTGTATAACCGTTTGACATACCGTCTACATCAGCATTATGTTCATACCCACCAGTTCCTGCAGGAGGGGCATCTACGGATACAGACAATTCATCTTCTCCGTTCTTATATTTGTTTTCACTATAATTTTTAGGACGGATAGCGGTCCACATTTCACCCCAGACAGACTCTGTCCAACTACCTCCATAATTGCGGTTGACCTTAGTCATCAACAATGTTCCCAAAGAAGCATGCTCGAATTTTTCTACTTTAAACCACAAAGCAAATGAGGTGTTTGTATATTCTGACATGATTTTACCATCAATGGTCAATTGATAAGGTTCTTTCATATACAAAGATTGGGATACGGAGCAGTCACGTTCTCTACCGTTTAACAGATAAGTATCACCTTTGGTAATATCTGCAGTAAGATTTACTTGTTCTTCGGTAGTCACTTCTGTTTTATCTGCTGCGATGTTAGTAATTATCGGCAAACGTCCGGTTGATTCGGGAGTAACTAAAAGTAAGGCTCTGTTTATGATTACGGTATCTTTTAATGTTCCGTTTACATTCATTTTTGTAGAAACCCTCACATCATAAGTCCCAACAGAAGGTAATGAAGTTGTGAATTTCAAGATATCTTTTTTGCTGTCAATTACGTTTCCGGTTAAAGCATCCAAAACTTCGATCGTAGCTGTTGCATGATTAGGATCTTCAAATCCGATGGTTACTTCTTCCTTCGGTTTAATGATTTCTTTATCGATCGTAAGTGTTTCGATTGTTGAAAGTTCACTTTCGATTTCTTCAGACCAAACGATCGGAGAAACAGTTTTTCCATCTAATCCCACAGAACGGACTCCGATTTGGAATGTCTGATCTACACCATTTAGCGGAGCATCTACTACATAAGCAGCCCATGAAGTAGTAGCTGTAACCAGTGTTTCCTTTTCACCCTGTTTTACGTATACTTCGTAATACCAAGAATTAACTTCTTCGTTATAAATCGGACAATCCTGATATTCGTCTTTTCTTGTACCACTGAATGGAACGTCAAAAATAACCTTAAAGTCGGCACGGTTGTATACGCGCTTCATTACATTGGTGTGGGTAATGACCGGAGTAACCGGAGTTTTCTTATACAGTTTTGGTATGAATGACATTTCACCCAATAGGACAGCGTAGTCTTTATCCGTACCTTCAACAGACAAACCGATACAGCCGATAACATCTCCGGCTTTTAATCCCAATTCGGATGCCTTGATTTTTACTGTACTCCACTTTCCTTGCACAATACCATCGGCAGATAAGGTATAAGATGTGAAAGTATTCTCTGTTCCAACTTTTGAAACGTTCAGTTTCATTTTCGGATCCGTTCCGTTGAGTGTTTTGAGTACAATGGTGAATTCATCGGATGCACTTGCTACATTAAATTTAGTACTGAATAAACGGATATTAGATTTAGAAGTAGCTCCGTGTAATTTTAAGCATGAGCCGCCGAACCAAGCATCATCAAATGTAAAGTCGCAGTTGATAGGATCTGCCGGTATTGTAGTTCCGTCTCCGTTGTCAATCCACCAACGCCATGTCGGTAATAAATCCTGTAAGCCAAGGTTATACCATTTGTGTTCGAATGTAACTACTCCGTCCTTGCTAAATGAAAGGCCGTTACCCAAATTAAAACGAGTGACAAAAGGAAGTTCCGTCAAAGCACTTTCTTCAATTACAGCTTTTGAATAACCATGCCATTTAGCCAAGTCAGAATAAGAACTGGTAATTGCATCGTCTGTAATATCTGGGGTACGAAGGACATTTCTTGAACCACCGGTGAATAAGAGTTCTTGTTTCTTTTGGTATTCATTTTGAACGCTGAGATCGGAGTTTCCACCTTCTGTTGAACCTGCATACAGTTGGCTACGGTCATGAGCTCCCCATACAACGATAGATACCGGTTGTCTCATTAATGCTGTCCATCCTGCATTTCCATATTTACCATATCCGCGTCCTTGCTGGTCGAAGCCTGCATATACATCGTATGTGCTGCGTCCTAAAGATTTGGCAGCTTCAGCAGATGTTTGTAAACCGCTTTCACTCCAGTTATAGTTTAAGAAAAATACGTCGGTAACAGGATTGCCGTTTTTATGGAACCATTTGTCGTTGGCACCTATTTCCAGTTTACATCCATTATCATTTAAGCCACCTGTATTAGAAACAAATGCATACCATTCTACATGGAACGGATGATTCATTTCCTTGGCTACCTTATGGCATTCAGCCAGGAAAGAAGAAAAGTCCTCATTCAGTTGTGTCGACCAGTAACCTTCAGGATTTAGTCCTAAACCATCAATGCCATAATATTTCAAGAACTGAATTAATTTACGGGCATATTTGAAATTTCCAGAACCGTCTTTTGCGCATAGCTCAGCTAACATTTTTCCAGCACTACTGGTTGCACTAACCTGTTCTGCCCAATCGATAAAATAAAGACATCCGGTACGGACACCATTTTTATGAGCTACATCGTTAAATGTTCCAGGTACACGGAACCACGTGTTAGACCAGTTTGCATGGATGTTAATGTATTGCCACATATTAAAATTGTCACCATCGAAATTGTAACGTGGCATTGGTCCCCATTTCTTTGTCATTTCACCAATAGGAGAACACCAGCAGAGATTCTTATTATTTTCTTCATTCAGATTCTTATTGGCCTGCGTATTTTGATTGATGAAACGTGATTTTAGTGGTACGCGAGAGATGAAGAAATTTTCATCTTGATAATCAGGATCATTACTGAAATTATCTCCCGGTTGCCATTTATCCAATGCAGATACAATATCTGTCCTCTCCGTTATACCAAAGTCCACGTACATCTCGTGTGTCGGTACACTCTGCCCTATTGCATTCATGGATGCTAATAAGGCTGCTGAAAATAAAAATTGTTTTAGCTTCATAATACTAATTTTAAGTAAATATTAATCAAGTGTCTTTTTTTCTGCGATATCCCACCATAAACGGGTTCCTTGCGTATCCCCCTTGGCCGTTCCGGTTGTCTCTTCATTCAAGGCAGAAGTAGCGGTTAAAGCAACTTCATTAGCTATTTCAAGGCTACCGGTATTATAAGGTATACGACGTATCGTTACTCCTGTGGTAAGCATTTCACCGGTTTCCCAGTTAAAACGCGGCTCTTCCAATGAACCATCTGAATTTCCATAGGCAAATGGACAGTATGGCAGAAGTATTGGATAACCAGTACGGCGATAGTCTGTCCAGGCAACTGTGGAAAGCGGGAATAAAGTAATCCATTTTTGAGTAATGATTTTCTGAAGTTTTTGCTCTTTTGAATCATTGATATAAGGATTGGTATCTGCGTTTTCAGGTTTATCATAGCTATTGTTAAGCATATAATATCCGCCCCATAATGGAAGATTATTATCACTGTCCAAGAAATCCTTGTAGATGGCTTCTTCTTTTATTTGTGGGGATACACCTAAATTTCCCATACCTTTCCAAGACATGTATTCATTATAAGAAGCGTCAGAAAAGGCGTGTTTAGTGAAGAATTCTTTTATACCGGCATTGTAAAAATCTTCTGCCGTTCCGCCTACATTCCATCCGCGTAAGTCAGCTTCCGCCAATAAGAATAAAACTTCCTCTACTTTAAAAAATGCCAATTTCTCACCGGAAAAGTTTAAGTTAAACTTTGAATAGTATTGATAAGTCTGCGTTGTAAGAGCTTGAGTAGATAGCTCCATACCGGAACGGATACTTAAGAATTTTTCTTCTTTTTTTATTGTAGACTGATTCCGGTTGGTTATAGCTCCTTCATTTTTTGCAAACCAGAATTCTAAAATAGGATGTTGGGTACGGATTAAATAGTTGTGATAGGAAGCATTCAAACGAGAATCCACCCAAGTATTTGCAATTTTATAGAGAGGATGATTACCAACCTCTGTTCCGTTTCCACAGAGTAATCCGATTGTTTTGTCACCGGCCTGTAAAACTCCGCGACGAACAGCCTCTTCTCCTAATTGCCGTACCGTTTTCTCTTCACCGTTGATGTTACATGTATATCCTTCTACATCAACTGCCGTCATTGCCATACGTAAAATTAATGAGTTTGCATATTTTCTCCACATTGTTACAATATTGGCGGCTGTACTTTGTTCTGTCAGCATATCGGTCTCTTTAATAAGATCGTCAATACTTTCAACCGGTTGCTTTTCATATTCTGCCAATATGGAATCAGCTCTGACCAGATCTTGAAACAATTGGGTATACACTACGCTCTGTTTTTCATATGTTAACGGGCGTTCTTCTTTTAATACCTTATAATCAGATAAGGGCATCGGACCATGTACATTGGTGTATTGTAGAGGATGGAGGCAAAGGCACCTAAAGGAGCTATTTTCAATGTGTCGGCCGAACGCATAACGGGGACCGCTTGTTGAGCCACCCATTGAAGATTGGCAGCAGGACCACTTGCAAAATCACTGTAAAATGCCAGACTCGATGTCATACGTCCATCAAAATTGTGGGGAGAAGACATATATCCGACCGGATCATCTCCGATAAATGTATATTGGTATTGGTATGGATGTTCTTTGGCATCAATAACGCGAAGCTGTGCCGTCCGTAAAAAACCCACTGCAAGATCAGGGCTGGCCAGGAACCCTTCATCAGATCCTGTTCCGTCATCAGAATTGATACTGTTCACATCGCCTTCATACTCCAATGCCGATTCATAACATGAACTCAGGGCAACGGACAAAGATACGATAGCGCTTACTAAAAAAATATTATTAAATTTCATATCTATATACAATTAAAATGTTGCTTTAAGATTCAAACCAAAACTGCGGGTTGTCGGTAAAGAGAATGCTTCAATACCTCCATAGCTATTGGCTGTAGAGACAGACACATCCGGATCTACAGGAGACTTTTTAAGCAGGAAGAATAAGTTGCGGGCAACGAATGAAACATTTAAATGGTTTCCACTTCCGAAAAGATTACGGAAAGTGTATCCCACGGATGCTTCACGTAAGCGGAAATTGGTTGCCGAATATGTATATTCACTTAATGCCGGTTGTCCCAATCCTATCCTTTGGTAATATCCTTGAACAGAAGTGATTTCGCCGTCCGGCATAACAATTCCCGGTACAGGTAGCATAACTTCTACACCGCCTACTGCCGATCTTTGCTGATAGGTTATCCCTGTCAGACGTGCTTCTCCGCTTCGTTCCGATACCCCGTATGCATCAAGCAATGCTTCCGTATACGATATAACATTACCTCCTATTTTACCGTCAATCAGGAAAAAGAGAGAGAAATTTTTATAAGTAAACGTATTGCTCCATCCAAGATGGTGGGGGGAGTTTGCATTTCCTAAATAACAGTTATAGTCTTTGGTTAACATTGGGATACCCTGGCTGTCTGTTTTAATTTTACCGTCAGCACCGTATTGGAATGTCTTACCATATAATTCACCATAAGGTTTTCCTACTTCGTAGCGTAATTTCAGACCACCGTTATACACAGGATCTTGTTCTATCATTTCATTCTTGTTGTCTCCATATGTTTCTAAAATCTTGTTTTGATTGAAAGAGTAGTTGAATGCAGTGCGCCAGGTGAACTTGTTGTCCGGGGTTGTGAAGTTGTAGGCTAATGTTGTTTCAATACCACGATTTCTGATCAATCCGGAATTTAATGGTAAAGTTCCACCTGTTGCCGCCGGTTTAGGTAACCATTGATTCAACATCTTGGAGTTATAGAAAGTGAAATCGAAATCGATCATATTTCTAAATAAACGGAGGTCGATTCCCGCTTCTGTCGAACGTACCGTTTCCGGTTTTGGGTTGCGGAATGTACGGTATTGGGATGCTTCTATCGTTCCCGAACTAATGTTCTGCTTTACAGCTCCATATACATAGTTTGGAATAGAGTTACCTACTTCACTATAAGAGATACGTAATTTGGAGTGGTTTAATACATCACTTTCAAGCTTGAATAATCTGTTTAATATCGCATTACCACCTACACTGTAATAAGTGTAATGACTGGGGGCATCAAACATTTCAAACTGAGTATACACACGCGACCAGTCTGTGCGGAAAGACGCATCAAGATAGATCATTTCCTTATAACCTAAGGAGAATGTACCGTATATTGAGTTGGTCCAGTTCTGATCTTTTGATTTGGTTACGGGCAGACTGGTACCATCTTTTTTATTGGTTATTATGTTGGATGGGTCGAATACGTTTGGGATACTTGTAGAGTCTCTCATCCAATAATTCCATCCTACATCATTTAAATCTTCTTTTTCAGTAGAACCTCCGAAATTGGCTGATAGATCTAAATTATTCACTCGCTTATTGTATGAAATCAAAAAGTCGGCATACATCATATCAACATTATTTCTGGAGTATTCGTAAATCGAATTATAGAGCGTTTTCGCTTTTGTACCTTGGTAGGTTTTTGTTTCGTTTGTATCTCTGATACGATCCGCTCTGAAACGTGCTTGTGCACTCAAACCTTCAAGGATATTGACCTTTAATCCCAAAGTACCATAAATACGTTCGCGTATTGAGTTCTTTTGCAATCGGTTCATGTACCAATAAGGTGAGTTACGATTTTCTTCGTTGATCCATGGCCACTGTTGAATAGGGCCGCTGGTACTCGCTTTAGGATATACGATTTTGTTATTTTCGTCATAAATACCTTGTATATAGTACAATTGTCCATATACTTCAGAATTATCTTTAAAATAAGAGATATCGGCATTACGGGGCAATAAGTATAGGTCGTACAGTGGATTACCGTAAATACCTGATCCCGGTCTGTTTTTAGATTCCTGATAAACATAGCTGACAGACAAATTAATCTCCACACGATCCTTGAAAAGTTTCATTCCCTGTCTGAAAGTCAGGTTGTGGCGATTAAATTTATTATTAGGAATCATACCTTTAGAAGTCGTATTTCCGTAAGAAATATAATTGTTGACTTTTTCCGATCCGAAAGAGGCTGATATTGAGTTATTAAAGTTTGTACCTGTTTCAAGGAAACTGCTAACATTATCCACAGCGGAATTTCTCGCATAAGGAATTTCTGCTAATGTCGTTCCTGACAAGCGTCCAATCCGGCTTCCCCATGAGTAGTTTCCTAATCGTCTTTTGGCAATTACCTGATTCGGATTTAAAGAAGTATCATTGTAGCTTTCAACATCTGCACCGAAAATATTTTGGAATTTGGGCGTAACCAAAGGAGTTTCAAAAAGAGTACTGCTCGATACGCTGATACTTGCTTTTCCTTCTTTTCCTTTTTTAGTAGTGATCATAAGTACTCCATTAGCAGCAGCACTACCATACAGCGCGGCGGCGTTGGCACCTTTCAAAACGGTTATGTTTTCAATATCATCCGGGTTGATATTCGATAAAATATCTCCGCCGTCAGTTGTATTACCACCAGATAATAGAGCGTCCGTGATTTGTGTAGAAGCAGGACTGGCCATCGGAACACCGTCCATAACTATTAACGGAGAGTTTTCTCCTAAGACAGATGCGTTTCCGCGAAGTAGTAACTTAGAAGAACCACCGGCACCTGTCGAGTTAGGAGTAATGACTAATCCGGCTGTTTTACCTTGCAATGCATTGATAAAGTTGGCGTCTTTGGCTCTTGTCAATTCATCTCCTCCTACTTTTTGAGTAGCATACGTTAAAGATTCGGCTTTTTTCTCGATACCTAAGGCAGTAACAACCACTTCTCCCAATACTTTAGAATCTTCTTCCATCGTTACATTAATAACAGTTTTGTTTCCAATGGGTAAAACGACATTTCGGTATCCTATGTATGAGAATTGGATTTCTCCTTTTCCTTCGGGTACTTTTAAAGAGTAATTTCCGTCAATATCAGAAATTGTTCCTGCTGTGCTTCCTTTTAATACAACGTTGACTCCTATTAGAGGTTCTCCGAGTGCATCAATGATTTTACCTGTGATGATGACTTCTTTAACCTCCTGCATGGGTTCGTCTTTGTCTGTTTGAGACTTATTTTGGGAAAGGATGATGTAAGAACCCTCAGTGGAATAGCTTATATTAGTTCCTTTAAGCAGTTGGTTTAATACATTGTGCACTGGAGCGTTTTTTACTTTTATCGATACTCTTTTATTGGTATCGATACTGGAATTAACAATGAAAAGATAATCGGTCTGAGTTTCGATTTCATTGATAATAACTTCTAACGGACTGTTCGTTTGAGACAAAGTGACACGTGCATTTTGAGAGTGTACGTCTTTTGCATTCAAACTGAAAACAGAAATAAAGGCTAACAAGAATGTAATTCTCATGATCTTAAAAAGATGATTGGTTCGTAATTTTTGCGGGTATAATCTACCACACAAAGATTTTTTATTCATATCTTTGCTATGTTTAATATAGTTATTAGATAATTGATATTATTCAGAGTGTCGATGCGGGTCAAGGTATTGGCACTCTTTTTTTAATTCTGTTTGGAGATTTTTTTTTCATTCTATTCCATAGGCCATATCTTATTTAATATAAATTATTTGATTTTCTTCATTTCTTTCAAATGTAAACTTGACGTCTTTTTGCAATACCCTTAAAGCATAAGAGATGCCGTCTGATTGACGGAATTTTCCAGTGTAACGGGAATTTATAACTTTTTGGTTTTCAATTTTTATAGTTACTCCATAACAAGTTTCAAATTTGCTCATGATGTTTACGAAAGTTTCATCTTTAAAACAGATAAGACCTTCTTTCCATCGATATACATTATAATCTTCTATAGGAGTAACCTTTAAGTCGCCATGGTCTAATACGACCATTTCATCCGGTTTTATAAGGCGTTCTTTGGTTCCGGATGTTACCTTTACGGAACCTTCCATTAGAGAAGTCACAAAAGAATTATTGTCAGCATAGGCTTCCAAATTGAATTTTGTGCCTAAGACTTCCACATTTCCTTTTGCTGTTTCTACTATAAAAGGTTTTTGTGCGTTATGAGCTACTTCAAAATAAGCTTCTCCATTCAATTGGACGGTACGGTTTTTTCCTGAGAATGAGGCCGGATATTGGATCGTTGAACGTGAATTAAGCCAAATTACTGTTCCGTCTGAAAGCTCAAGATTAATTCTTTGTCCGGCGGGAACCGTTATTTTTTGCATAGCTAATAGTTCTTCTTTGGGGGTATATCTGTCGTATGCATATGCTCCTATCAGAGTCATTGCAATTACAGCAGCAATTTTCATTACTTCTTTTATCCAATAGTTACCGATAAAGATATTCTTCTTTTGATAAGAGCGGATCTTATCCTCATCAGCTAATAAGATCATCGCATCAAATAATTGCCGTTCTTCCAGAAAGAGTTTCCGGTTTTCCGGTGATGCTTCCATCCAGTTTCTTATTTGGATTTCTTCCTGCATGGAAGTTTTTCCTTGAAAAAAGTTATATAATAGTTCTTTATTCATAATCAATAATTAAAAATGCATACGCCTTTTTTATCTTCTTATTTGTTAAGCAGATAAAAAAGATATATCCCTAGTGGAAAATTGATTTTTTTAATAAAAAAATAAGTATAGAAATACAGGGAGATAGTCTTTTAAGCTTATTCTCAGTTCTTTAAGTGCTTTACTAATATGAAATTCAACACCTTTAGTCGTAATGTCCAGTTTTGCTGCAATTTCTTTATGAGACATATTTTTCATACGGCTCATTATGAAGATTTCTCGGGTACGTGCTGGCAGTTTGGCTAAGGTACGGTTAACGATCTCCATCGCTTCTGCATTGAAAAGTTCGTTGGGGTTACATGCTTCAAGAGTTGCAATACGGGTACTGAGCTCCCATTCGGCATGAGACTGAATGTTTTCTTCAATATCTTTATGTATTTGTTGCTGTTGGAGGTGGTTTAGGCATTTATGCTTTATAACAGTGAGCACATAGGCAGGTATATTGGTGTTTTCATCTAACCGCTGTCGATTTTCCCAATAATAAACCAATGAATCTATGACAATATCTTCTGCAACTGCCGTATTCCGTACATAGGTCTGCGCGAAACGGGTAAATCGCCCTTTGTAGTCGGTAAACAGTTGATTAAAAGTTATTGGTTCAGGAGTATTTAATACAAAGATAGCAAAATTGCCAATGTAAGATAAATAATCTTAAGTTTTTTTTCAGCTATGTGTTTTATAAATCCTTTTAATGGTGGGTTTTACTGTGAGGCTGATATAACTTAATGTAAGAATATATATATTTACAGTGTAAAAGTGTATACTTTTACGCTATAAAGATATATACTTTTGCTGTGTAATAGTATATACTTTTATATGCCTTGATTTTCAGTGAAATAGGAAAAAATAAATATCCCGTTTTATGATATCAGTATTTTAAGAATTCTATCCGGTCGATTGTCTTTATTTTGAGTTCTTTTAGTGTTTCATATGCTTGGTCATAATATCCGGAATATTCTAATGCTTTAGTGTCGTGGGCGTCTACTCCAATAATGGCAGTACATCCCTCGTTGGCTGCAATATGCCAGAATTCGGGATGGGGGTAGGTCAACTCGCCAAAAGCCTGATTATAATCCATCATACCTATATTATATTCTAACGGGATGTTTAATCGTGCTGCCGTGCGGCAGATATGGCGGCTCACCAGTTTACAATGCCGGTCGAATTCCGGGTAAGAGCGCATAAAGAGATCCGGATGGGCAAAATAGGCAAATAATCCACTTTCCATTCCTTCAATGGAACTTTCTTCATAAAGGTCGAGCATGTCTTGTGTGGTAGTGCCATGTCCGAAATAGGGAAACTTCTCATCTGTGTGAAAATGATGATTGCCGAAAATGATATAGTCCAGTTTGTACTCACGAACCAACTCCTTCAACCAATGAATATATTCGGGGAAATATTCACACTCCAATCCTAATTTTATGCTGATACGGTTTTTGTACTTTTCTTGTAATGTGCGGATACTTTGTACGTATTCGGGAAATTCTTCGGGAGTCATGCGGATACCGGATAGATAGCCGGTTCGATATTTCCATGGAGTATGATCGGAAAAACCGAGTTCTTGATAGCCGCCTTTGATGGCGCTTAAAACATAATCTTCGTCACTCCCTGTCGCATGGTGGCAGCGGGTGGTGTGGGTGTGATAATTAGTTTTCATTTTGTTATAATTGTATTCATGCAGATGTCGAACGGTTCGGCAGGCACCTCTTCGATCAACTGAAACGGGAA
>OGHS01000659.1_pt1 | contig 14254 bp, 6 predicted proteins | sample 1571611 | NCBI WGS metagenome assembly OGHS01 (sample SAMEA2581944, study PRJEB24529) | metagenome | biome: Human gut stool | place: China | collected 2011 | reverse complement strand
GGTTATCCCATCACCAATTCGCAAATTTATAATGACGAAGATCCGTATGCCAACAGAGACCCGCGTCTGGACATGTGTATCTTACGCAACGACCGTTTCTGGTACGACCGTAAACTGGAATTTTGGGTAACAGCCGATGGAAAAGAATCGGGACGCGACAAGGGAACTACCCATATCAATGTTTTGGGATATGCCATCGCCAAATTCTGGCCGGAAACTCACCAGCGATATAAAGGAACTTCCACTTATATGAATTATATTTTCTTCCGTTACGGAGAAATACTGTTGAACTTTGCCGAAGCGCAAAATGAAGTAGGCGGTCCGGAGAGCTCATTGGAAGGACTCTCGGTTAGAGAAGTTCTGACAGAACTCAGGGCACGTGTCGGTCAGGTGCCGATTCCGGAAGACATTTCGGACAGTAGAGAAAGCATGCGCGAACGTATTTATAATGAACGTGCAGTAGAGCTCTGCTTTGAAGAACACCGCTGGTACGATGTACTCTCCTGGCACAAAGGAGTAGAATATTTCAATAAGGATATTTATGGTATCCGTGCCGTGAAAAATGCGGATGGCTCGTTCACTTATTCCCGCGAGAAGTATGAAAGTGCGACATTCAAAGAACACATGCATCTTTATCCGATACCGAATAACGAAGTGTACAAGAGCGCCGTATTGGAACAGAACCCGGGATGGAAATGATGGTATAAACCCTAAAATATGATTCAAATGAAGAGATTTATATATTTGTGCACCGTTCTGTGTACGCTGCTTTTATCGGTAACGCCGGTAAAAGCTCAAAAGACCCAAAAGAACTCGACAGTAACTGTTGAAGGTATTGTGGTCGATGAAAACAATGTCCCCATGCCCGGTATCACCGTAAATGTGCAAGAGAAACAGACAGATGCCGTAACGGATGAGGATGGTAAATTCTATATGTTGCTCGATCCGTCGGATGTATTGGTGGTCAACCTGAAAGGCTACCGTCCGGTAATCAAACGTCTCGACAATCAACCGGTCTATACGCTGAAAATGGTAAAATACCTGACGTATGAAGACGAAATGATCGGTGTGTCTTATGGAGAACAATCCAAAAGAAGCATGACTTCTGCCGTATCGAGCATCGGTACCGATGTAATTGAAAAGAACACGGTGAGCAGTATCGAACAGGCCATGAACGGAACGCTTTCCGGACTCTATTCAATTAAAAACGGAGGAGAAAAATTAGGTAAAAGCAACTATACCTTTTATGTACGGGGTATGGCTACCAATGCCAATGCCAAACCTCTGATCTTAGTGGACGATATAGAAGCCAACATCGACCTGATGGACTTTAATGAAGTGGAAAGCATCTCGGTACTGAAAGACGCATCGGCCCTGGCCATGTACGGCATGCGCGGAGCCAACGGTGTTATTCTGATCAAAACCAAACATGGTAGTGAAGTAAAACACTCGATCAACGTGGATATCCGTGCCGGATTCCAAACCCCCGAATACATGTCCGACCGCTTAAACGCTTACCAATATTCAACACTCTACAATGAGGCTTTGAAGAATGACGGTTCGTCTCCCATGTATAATCCCGATATGTATCTTCGCTCGGACAGAGACCCGTATCTCTATCCGGATGAAAACTACAAGGATCGTTTCATCGGCAACAGTTCTCCTTTCCAGCACTATAATTTCTCTGCTTCGGGAGGTAACGGTCTGGCACGCTACTTCGTGACTGCCGGCTATATGAAACAAGAGGGAATTTTCAAGGATGCAAGTGCCAACAACATTTACGAACGTTTCAATTTCCGTTCCAATCTGGATATCAATCCTATCAAAGGAATGCTGTTCAATATTTTAGTTTCTGCCGCCATCGATAAAAACAAGGCTGCCAACACCGGTTCGGAAGTAGCGGCAGCTACCAACTCTGTGTTTAATACACTGATGACCCTGCCTGCCAATGCTTTCCCGATGTTCAATAAAGATGGCTCGCTCGGCGGTACTTCCGAATATCAGACCAACCCTTACGGACTGTTGAACCGTCACGGCTACCGGAAAGACGAATCCCGCCTGCTCAATGTACAGGTAAAAGGAAAATATGATTTGGATATGCTGTTGCCGGGATTGTCGGTCGATGCTTATTACGGTTTCGAAAACTTCAATATGCAATACTTGAGCATCAACAATACTTATGCCGTATTCCAGGAGAATACAGACGGTACGTATACGCAATTCGGTAAAGACGAGTATAAAAACAGCCGTAGTTCGGCCATGATGGACGGATTCTACCGCTATAACACATTGGGCGCAGGCCTTAACTACAACCACACCTTCGGAAGTGTACACGACCTGGCTGTCCGGCTGTTCTACAATCATTCCAGCGAAACGGTTCCGGGCGATAATCCGGATTATAAATATCAGGGACTGGCCATGCGTGCACAATATGGCTTCAACAAACGCTACTACGCAGAAGTAACAGCTTCTTATCAGGGTTCCAGCAATTACAGAAGCGGAAAACGTACCGAATTCTTCCCGGCCGTCGGATTGGCATGGGTTGCTTCGGACGAGAAATGGCTGCAATCGGCAGAAGCGATCGACTTCCTGAAATTCAGGGTCTCTTATGGTGTGAACGGTAACGACCAGACCGGCGGCCGCCGTTTCCCTTATCGTCAGGAATTCACTTCATCGGGCGGATATGCTTTCGGTAACCCGAACGGAAGCACCGACGGTTCACAGGAAGGAGTATTGGCCAATCCGGACGAAACATGGGAGAAATCATACAAGTTTAACGTAGGATTCGACTTGGAACTCATTTACCATGAACTATTTCAATGAAAAACGCCGGGATGTACTGGTAGATTATTCCAATATCGTTCCTTCATTAATCGGTATCGGCCTTTCCAAATACAACGGCGGATCGATCGATAACCAGGGTATCGACTTCAATGTGCTTTATAACAAGCAATACAAAAACGGCGGATTCTTTGTCGGAGGAAACATGTTGTGGGCAAAAAACAAGATTATCGACCTGAAAGAGATAGCTTACAAATATGCTCATCAATACCGCAAAGGACACTCCATCGGCACACGCTTCGGTTTCGAAACCAATGGCCTGTATACTCATCCCGACCAACTTTCGGAAGTCCTGTCTTAGGTGACATCGTTTATAAAAACCAGAATCCGGAAGATGACAATGTAATCGACGAATCGGATATGGTAGCTTTGGGAAATTCATTGCCGGAAATCATATTCGGTGCTACATTGGGAGGTAATTACAAAGGATTCGACATTCAGTGCAATCTGGAAGGATCTTCTTTGTTCTCTACGCATTATATTCCGAACAAGTTTACTCCTTATGCCTATGAGAACCGTTGGAATCCGAATGATCCGGCTGTACAGACAGCCTATCCGGGACTGAGCATCTCCCGTGAATATAACACACAGACATCGGATTTCTGGCAGAAGAAAACCTCTCTGCTCCGCATTTCATCCGCAGAAGTAGGCTATACATTCCCCAAACAACTGATGAAAAAGATCTTCCTTTCTTCATTGCGTGTTTATGTAAATGCCAATAATCTGTTCACTTTCTCAAATGCAATAGATGGCCGTAACCCGGAAGCGATGAATGCCGGATATTCTGAATATCCTTTATTGAGAACATTCTCTTTCGGTATATCTATCAAACTTTAAAAACACTACGATTATGAAAATCAATAAATATATTATAGGTTTAGGCTTGACTTTCTCTTTCCTTTTTGCCGGTTGCGATTCTTTTCTGGATCCGGCAAAAGACGGTAAATTAGGAGAAGAAGATATATGGAATGAAACCCGGCGTGCTTTCGGGTTCTTGAACGATGCATACAACAAGCTGCCAAGCGGATACAATTATATCGACAATGCGATGCTGGCAGCCGGATGCGACGAAGCGGTACACTCGGATGTGACAAGTGACATCAAAGGTTTTAATAACGGTACATGGGATTCTTACTTTTTGGTAGAAAACGTATGGAGCAAAAACTATGAGGGAATCCGCATCGTAAACCGCTTCCTTGAAAGAATCGACGATCTTAAAATGCCGGTTAAACCGACTGTTTCCGGAACGGACGAACAGTTGATCCGTACCCGTGAGCGTATGAAAGGAGAAGCATTTTTCCTGCGTGCCTATTTCTATTTCGAACTGATCAAACGTTACGGCGGTGTACCTTTGTTTACAAAATCATTGACGGTTGAGGAAGCTCAGCAAGCCACCCGCGCTTCGTATGACGATTGCATGAAACAAATTATTGCCGACTGCGACTCGGCCGCCAACCGTCTGCCGGAACAATACAAAGGAAGTTCCGAAAGTGTGGGATTCGACGACAAGAAAGAATTGGGACGCCCTACTACCGGAGCCGCTTACGGACTGAAATCACGCGCATTGCTCTACTGGGCAAGCCCGTTGAACAATCCCGGCAATGACAAAGAACGCTACAAACGCTCGGCCGATGCTGCCCAATTGGTTGTAAAATCGGCCTTCAGCGAGTCATTTACCGATTTATATGCCGTCAGCGAAAACTTCCTGCAATATCATCGCGAAATCGTGTTCTCTACCAAGTATAACAATACGGTGTCGGTTGAGCAACAGAACTCCCCGTTGACTATGGGAGGAAAAGGCTTGACCAACCCGACACAAAACTTGGCAGACGCTTTCGGTATGGCAAATGGCAAAGGGATCAATGAACCGGGATCGGGATACGTAGGCCGCGACCCACGTTTCTACATGACTTTCGCATATGACGGATCTGAATTCACCGTGAATGATAAAACCCAGACCATTGAAACATTCGAAGGCGGAAAAGATGCCACCGCCACCAATAAGACAGCAACCAAAACGGGATATTACCTGAAAAAACTCCTGTCACCGCAAGCCGTATGGGACGGAAGAACCAATAACATCACCCGTACCTGGATATTGATGCGTTATGCCGAAGTGCTGCTGAATTATGCCGAAGCCATGAACGAATATTGCGAATCGCCGAGTCAGGCACCGAACGACTCAATCTATAAAGTAGTGGAACTGATACGCAAACGTGCAGAATTGAGCCCGTACAAATTGCCTGCCGGACTGACAAAAGAGGAGATGCGCGAAGTAATCCGCAACGAACGCCGCGTGGAACTGGCATTTGAAGAACACCGCTTCTTCGATATCCGCCGTTGGCGCCTGTTAGACGATCCGCAGGAGAAAGCCGACTATCTGAAAATAGAAGGTATGCAAATTGTAAAAGATGATAATGACGAACCTCATTACAGTAAATATACCGTAGAAAACCGGGTATTTGACGAACGGATGTATCTCTATCCGATCCCGAAATCCGAAATATTGAAAGCACCGGGAATTACTCAGAACCCGGGATGGTAAGTAATTAAAAGGAGAATGGAGAGGGGAGAAGTACTATGCAGGGTGATAAGGCTGCGTAGTATTTCTCCCCTCTCTTTTTTATACTATTTCTTTCTCTCTTTTTACATTTAAAGAAATAACAGGTTCCAAATAGCAATATGCCACCTTGATTTTGCCCCCCTTCATCGCCTTCACCTTTTTTCTGTATGGCCGATGAATAAGGGGATAGAGGGTGAAAGGCTGTTCTTTTTCTGAGCACCGTGCAAAGTGAGCCTGAGCACGGTGGCCAAGGAGGATAAGGTCCGTGCTTATGTTCCGTAAACACACTCCTTATGCTCCGTAAGCATATTCCATAGTACGTGCCTTCACCCTGTATATCCGATGAATAAGTCGATTGAGAAAAAAGGTGAAGATGGTGAAGGAGGTAAAAACATATTGAATACAGGTTATTTTAAAGAATAACCCTGCTTATGAAAAGAGACAGCATTCTTTCGGAAAAAGATGTCACGTCTTTTTTTGAAAGATGCTTGTCTTTCCGAAAAAGATGCTACGTCTTTTTTTGAAAGATACTTGTATTTCCGGAAAAGATACTACGTCTTTTTAAGCTCCCCACTCAGCTCAATATAAAAATCACGCTGCATGGCACTTCTCCCCTCTCCATTCTCCCTTCTCCCTTCTCCCTTTAATTAACTCCCCTTAATTAACTCCCTTTCTACAATTCTGGGGTGATACTCCATAGAACGATTTAAAACACTTGCTGAAATAGCGGGGCGATGAAAATCCGAGTTGATAGGATATTTCTGAGATATTCAAATTCGGCTGATTATTAAGTAAGTACATAGCCTCCTCGAGTTTTATTTTCAGAGTCAGTTCGTTAGGGGTAAGGCCGGTAATCTCCTTTATCCTTAGATACAGCTTACTGCGGCCGATACCCAGTTCGGAAGCCAATACGTTCATATCAAAATCTATATCATCAAAATACTTTCTGATGATCGCCGTAGCACGATCTATCAATTCCTGATCCTGCTCATTGACGGCATTAGAAACAAGTGGTGTTTGAGACATATGGTTAAACCTTTCGTAAAGCATCCGACGCGTTCTCACCAAATTATTACAACGCGATATAAGTACTTTGATATTAAACGGTTTAGTTACATAGTCATCCGCACCGAACATATATCCTTCGACGGTATATTCTACAGAAGTCTGTGCCGTAAGCAGAACCACAGGAATATGTGATACTTCCAGGCTGTTTTTAATCTTATGACACATCTCCTTACCGGACATTTCCGGCATCATCACATCACTTAACACGATATCAGGGTGCAACTGACGGGTGGCTTCAAATCCTTCTTTCCCATTAGTAGCTTTATAAACACGATAGATGGGAGAGAAAATATCTTCCAGCATATCCAATATCTCCAGATTATCCTCTACGATAAGGATGGCCGGCTTATTGGCAGAATCTTTCAGTTCATTATCCGCATCCTCCGCTTTTTCCTTATCACCGGTTTCCGGTTCCTTTTCCGATTCTTCGGATATCAGTTCTTCCAAACTCAGTCCTTCCGAAATCTCATCCTTGATCAAATGAAAATTAGATTCATTATCACTCAGCATATCTTTCGGAAAATGCTCATTACCCATCAGCAAAGTAACAATGAAAGCACTGCCTTTTCCTACCTCACTCTCTACGCGGATACTGCCCTTATGCAACTCCACAATCCCTTTGGATACTGCCAGACCGATACCGGTACCCAACGTAAACTCCGAACTTTGCCCGTCAACCTGATAGAAACGGTCGAATATCTTATGAATAGACTCCTCCGATATACCTACTCCATCATCTTCCACCCTTATTTCTACCTCATTCTTCACCTTACGGATAGAAACCGTGATATTGCCTTTTACCTTTGTATACTTAAAAGCATTGGATAACAAATTGAATATCACTTTCTGCAATTGAACCGGATCGAACCATAAGTTCAATTTCTCTTCCATATGTTCGAACTTATAATTTACAGAATGCTTTAAGGCATATTCGTAGAAAGACATGTAGATCTCTTTAGTGAAAGCTACGATATCCATGTATTCCACTCTCAGTTTCAGGAATCCCTGCTCCTGTTTACGGAAGTCGAGCAATTCCGATACCAGATCGCGCATGTGCCGGGCATTCTTATAAATCTTCAATACACGGTTATACACAGACGGATTCAGTTTGTTGAGCTGCAATAACAGCTCCACTTGCACGATAATAAGGGTCAGCAACGTGCGGAACTCATGCGAAATATTGGTAAAGAAACGTAGTTTCGTCTGATTCAACTCTTCAATATATTCTTTTTCTTTCCTTTCGTATTCCAACGAAGCTTTCAGTTTGGCCTGCCGCACGTTAAAACGAAATATGGCATATAAAATACCAACCACAATCAAAGCATAAAGCAGATAAGCCCAGACTGTAGCATAAAATGGCGGATTGATCTTGATATCAAGTTCTATCTGCTTGGTTTCGGCTTTGGAATCTTCCCAGACCTCCCGGACAATCAACCGGTATTTGCCGGGACTCAAATTATTATAACTGATAACATTGGAATGTGCCGGAAACCAAGTATCGTCAAGTCCTACCAGCTTATATTCATACTGGAAATCATTGTTGGAAACATAATTCGAAGTAGCAAATTCCACAAACAGATTGTTCATATTATAATCTAACTCTATCTCTTTACAGTAAGAGAGAGCGGTAGGCAAAATTCCGGATTCATCTCCCGGTTTGACTTCTTTATTATACATCCAAAGTTTGTCAAAATAGAGCTGGTATTCCTTTTTAGTGGTATAGAGCAACTGTTCGTAAAGGGATGTCAACCCATCAATTCCACCAAAGAATACTTCACCGTCTTTTGTGGAATAGACACTCGATCCCTGACTGAAACTCATTTGCGGAATTCCACAAACATGCTTCAGAAGCCTATTCTGCGGATCGAAAAAAGATACGCCTTTATTATGCAATATCATCAGGTAATTATAAGGCGATTCGGTGATGTAATAACAATAATTACTCTGTAAATCCCCCTTCTCCGCCGTAAAATTCCGGAATGTATCCGTATCGGGAAGATAAAGAAACAAACCGGAACCAAGCGTACCGAAAAAAAGATTTCCCTTACTATCCTCCAGAATATGGGTAATCCGGAATTTACCTATCGACGTGGTATCTTCCAATACCGGATTATATTCCTTTATCTTATTATCAGTCAGATTGATACGCACAACACCACCATCCGATTTGGCAATCCACATCCTGTCTTTGCTATCAATCAGAAAAGTTTCATAATAGAATTTACGTTCTACCGCCTGATTTACCTGTTCATCGGTAGACAGCGAAGAAAATGTTTCGTTTTTCAAATCCATTCCATACACTCCTGCCTGCGTCAACACGATAAGCCGGTCTTTATAAAACTGCATGTCATTCACAATATCATTGGGCAGTGACAGAGGATCTCCCGGATTATTTTTCAAAACTCTTATCCTTTGCGACTTTATATCAAAAACATTCAGTCCTCCGGTATGAGTTCCGATATATAGCAGATCCCTGTCTTTCAAGTATCTGATACATTTCAAATTATTATGGCTTATACTTCCGGGAGTACTCCCTTGCATGAAACTTTTAAATTGCTTGGTCTCACGGTTGAAGAAATTCAACCCGCCGCCTTCGGTACAAATCCAGAGATTACCATTTTTATCTTCCACCATCTTGCCTACAAACGGAAAACTGAGATAGTTTGGATTATTTCCTCCCAATGCACCATAAAAGTGATAGATATCGGCCCTCGGATTAAAACGGTTGATACCCCCGAAATAAGTTCCTACCCAAATGTTACCTTGCATATCTTTATACAGGCTGAATACCGAAGAATGGCTCAAACTATAAGGTACATTGTCTATCTGAGTATAGCATTTCCACTTATTGGTAATAGGGTCATATTTGTTTAACCCATAAAAAGTACCGATCCATATATTTCCGAACTCATCCTCTACAACGCTTCTCACATGATCGTCCGAAAGGCTTTCCTTACCGGGCGAATTACGGAAATTGGTCACTTGATTCTGAGAAGATATTCTATAAACTCCGCTCATATCCGTACTCACCCACAAATCATTTCTCTTACTCTTATAAAGATGCTTTACAAAAACATCCGATAATACCAGATGGGGGGCGAAAGGATTATTTACAGAAACCGAAAACAAATTGTTCTCCGTTCCGATCCACAGATATTCTCCATCCGAAAAAATACAGTTTCCATTTCCGAATTTCGGATCGAAATCACAAAATTTATGCAATCCCTCTTTTCCTTCCAGATAATAAAAAACGGTATGATCCGACAGTACCCAAAGAGTATCATTCGCATAATAAATGCCATTGATTTCCTTTTGTGCCAAACAAATGAACTCCTGTGTCAAAACATCGTATTTCACTAAATCGTGTCCGGCGCGCAGATAAATGGCTCCTTTCCGATTGCCATAAATGGAGTAAATTTCATTCTGAGTCAATCCTTTATTATTCTGAGACGGACGAAAGGTAGTAATTTCCCGTCCGTTATACCTGTTCAATCCTTCAAAAGAACCGAACCACATAGCTCCTGTCTCATCCTGATAAAGAGAAAAGATACTGATTTGAGTCAACCCGTCTTTAATCCCCAAATGATGGAAATAAACATCATTGGCCCTGGAAAAGGAAAAAGATAAAAAACACAGAACCGATATCAGCAAAGTTTTGATCGCCGTTTTACTCAATAGATGATTTATTCTTTTTTTTATCATAGTTAGTAAGACATTTTGTCTTTTTAGTATTAGTTATATATAAGAAGCAAATATAAATAAAATATATAAATTATACAACATTACAACTAAGTCTTTAAATCAAACAGACAGCAAAATAAAAAGCGGCCTATCTCTTAGAGATAAGCCGCTTTCCCAAAACCGGATAACGATTTATTAATAGTTTTCTTTTTTTACTTCAAAATAAGCTTGCGGATGTAAACATGCCGGGCAAACTTCGGGAGCTTCCTTGCCGATAGTGATATAGCCGCAATTACGACATTGCCATACTACTTCACCTTCTTTAGCAAAAACAGAAGCTGTCTCAATATTATTTACAAAAGCACGATATCTTTCTTCATGGCCTTTTTCGGCAACAGAAATATTGCGATACATGGCAGCGATTTCATAAAAACCTTCCTGTTCGGCTACATCGGCAAAATGCGGATAGTCTTGCGACCATTCTTCATGCTCACCGGCAGCAGCTTCCAACAAATTGTTAAGAGTAGTACTGATAACTCCGGCAGGATAGCTGGCAGTAATTTCTACCATACCGCCTTCAAGATACTTAAACATACGTTTTGCATGTTCTTTTTCCTGATCAGCCGTTTCAGTAAAAATAGCAGCGATTTGTTCGTAACCTTCTTTTTTTGCAACACTTGCATAATAAGTGTAACGCATTCTTGCCTGTGATTCTCCGGCAAATGATGTCAACAGATTTTTCTCTGTTTGAGTACCTTTAATACTTTTAGCCATAATAGTCTTATATATTTAATTAATTAGTATAATTACGTCAGTGTTGTTTATTTATAACACAAATATACGGATTATGTTCAAAATAAGTATGTTTTTCTTTATTAATAAATTCTATCGGATCATTGATAAATTCTATCTAAATCAAATTATATGCTTAAAAACATACTATTAGATTTATTTTATGTAATTTTGCAACCTCTATTTAGCAAAACTGATAAAATCACATATAATTTTCGTATACATTAACGTATCATAGCATTAATAAAATGAAAATTTTAGCATTCAAACCAAAGCTGTTTTCTACACTAAAAAACTACTCGAAAGAGACGTTCACAGCCGATCTTATGGCAGGTATCATTGTAGGTATCGTAGCTCTTCCATTGGCTATCGCATTCGGTATCGCATCGGGGGTCTCTCCCGAAAAAGGTATTATCACCGCCATCATTGCAGGATTTATCATTTCACTGTTAGGTGGAAGCAAAGTACAGATCGGAGGTCCGACCGGAGCATTTATCGTTATTATTTATGGTATTATCCAACAATACGGAGAAGCAGGACTCATCGTCGCCACTTTAATGGCAGGAGTCATCTTGGTATTATTGGGTATATTCAAATTGGGGGCAGTCATCAAATTCATTCCCTATCCCATTATCGTAGGTTTTACAAGCGGTATCGCCGTAACTATCTTTACCACACAGATCGCCGATATTTTCGGATTGAACTTCGGAGATGAGAAAGTACCGGGAGACTTTATAGGAAAATGGCTGATTTATTTCCGTCATTTCGACACAGTGAACTGGTGGAATACTATCGTAAGTATCATCAGTGTGGTCATCATCGCCATCACTCCTAAGTTCTCAAAAAAAGTGCCCGGCTCTCTGATTGCCATTATTGTAGTGACAATTGCCGTATATCTGATGAAAGTATATGGTGGCATCGATTGTATCGATACCATCGGTGACCGTTTTACTATCAATTCCGAATTGCCTGATGCAGTAGTCCCCTCACTGAATTGGGAAGCCATTAAAAATTTGTTTCCGGTAGCCATTACAATCGCTGTATTGGGGGCCATCGAATCTTTGCTTTCGGCCACAGTAGCCGATGGTGTGATAGGAGACCGGCATGATTCCAATACGGAACTGATAGCCCAAGGTGCTGCCAACATCATAACTCCCTTATTTGGCGGTATCCCTGCAACAGGAGCCATTGCCCGTACGATGACCAACATTAATAACGGTGGAAAAACTCCTGTAGCCGGAATCATTCATGCAGTTGTCCTGTTGCTTATCCTTCTATTTCTAATGCCATTGGCGCAATACATTCCCATGGCATGTCTGGCCGGTGTACTGGTCATCGTTTCTTATAATATGAGCGGATGGCGCACATTCAAGGCATTATTGAAAAATCCGAAATCAGACGTTACCGTATTGCTGATCACTTTCTTCCTAACCATCATCTTTGATCTGACCATTGCTATTGAAGTAGGATTAATCATTGCCTGTGTATTGTTTATGAAACGTGTAATGGAAACCACCAAAATTTCTGTTATTACCAACGAGATAGATCCGAATTCTGAACTCGACATAGCCGTCCATGAAGAACATCTGAGTATTCCGAAAGGGGTAGAAGTATATGAAATCAACGGTCCTTACTTCTTTGGTATCGCTACACAATTCGAGGAGGTTATGGCACAGTTGGGAGATCGCCCCGCCGTTCGTATCATCCGCATGCGTAAAGTGCCCTTTATCGACTCAACCGGTATTCACAATTTATCCAACCTGTGCAGAATGTCTCAAAAGGAAAAGACAACAATCGTACTTTCGGGAGTCAATGAGAAAGTACACAATGTACTCAGAAAATCCGGTTTCTATGAATTATTGGGAGAAGAAAACATATGTCCGAATATCAATGTGGCCTTAGAAAGAGCAAAAGAAATTATTGGAGAAAATTGAGGAATTGAAAGTTAAAAGTTGAGAGTTATGATGGTATATTGCATATAGTCAATTCTCTACTAAAAATAAGGTTGGATAGATACAAACAAACTATTCCAATATAGAAAACATCCCCATGTTGCCGTGCAGAACATGGGGATGTTGTGTAATAAAACATGGGGATGTTATCAGGCAAAACATCCGGATGTTGTCTATCTACGTCTTAATAAGAAGCAGTAGCACGAATACCGGCTTCTGTCAATAAGGATACTATTCTGTCCAATTCTTCATGTGTAGCTTTCTCCAGATCATGATCCGGTGTTTCACGATCGATCGTATATATCATCACTTGCCGGGGAGCTATTGCTTTTACGGCTTCAAGCCAAGGCAAGACATATTTATCAGAAGTATTATCCACATCTTTACCTTGGTAAGTGCCTTTCATAAACATAGTCTGGATAATGCAGTTTCCTTTGAATGCCTTCAAATGTTCCACGATATCGGACACGGTATACTTTCCTGCCGGACGATCTACCAAATGAATATACTCATCATCCACCGTATCGAGTTTCAGTATATTATTATCTATCTTATTCAATGCCTCAAAAACAGCAGGGCGATGAATAAATGTGGAATTACTTAACACACTTACTTTTGCATTCGGAAAATATTTATCACGAAGTGCCAATGTATCTTCTATGATTTCCGGAAAATGAGGGTGAGCAGTCGGTTCACCGTTTCCGGCAAATGTCAGAACATCGGGAGCAGGACCGTTCTGCTGCATATCTTTCAGCTTTTCTTCGAGAGCGGTACGTACTTCTTCACGAGCAGGCAGATGTTTTTTCGGACGATGGTCGGCATTGAAGCCACATTCACAATAAATGCAGTCGAACGAGCAAACTTTACCATCTTCCGGCAATAAGTTGATTCCCAAAGATACGCCCAAACGGCGGGAATGAACAGGGCCGAAAATGGGGGAAGGAAAAATAATAGTCATTTTATTTACGATTTGACGATTTAGTATTAACAATTAAATGTACACTATTCAGATATTCTCCTATGCAGGGCAAAGATACTTCAAAACTTAATACGAAGTTGCATTTGTACGTCTGCTTTTTTATTTCCCTGTATTAAATCGTTGCCGGAACCTATTTCATTCCGGTCGAGATAGATCGTTTCTCCGAACTTAGTTATCAACATCCAATGTTCATTCAGTTCATATCTCAGACGGACGGCACAACGGAATCCACGCCCCTGGAAGGACGGAGTGTAAAATGTATAAAGCAATCCTTTCTCTGATACATAAACACGCGAGTCATAATCGTCTGTAGAAAAATAACTGCCTTGAACGTCAGCAAACAGCCTGGTCCAAGGCAGTTGGGAGGATATCATCTGT
>OGHS01000654.1_pt1 | contig 14311 bp, 17 predicted proteins | sample 1571611 | NCBI WGS metagenome assembly OGHS01 (sample SAMEA2581944, study PRJEB24529) | metagenome | biome: Human gut stool | place: China | collected 2011 | reverse complement strand
AACACCTCGCTTAAAAAGCCCTGTAAATTAGGGTATTTAGCCCCCCCCCCCTACAGCCACAAGGGTTTCAGGGGTATTACTTGCACCTGATTTAAACATATCCATATATATAATATATTCCACATTTAATGATTTTATAACACTTTATTGCAAAATCGTTACAAATCAAAAATCTTTTATTGTATAATGGACTTATGAAAAATATTATTTTTATCTTTGGAACCCGTCCGGAAATTATTAAGCTTGCACCTGTGATACTTGAACTAAAAAAGTATCCAGAGGATTACAATGTTATTATATGCAACACTGAACAGCAAAAAGAGCTATCAAACCAGACTCTTGCATATTTCGGTCTTAAAGCTGATATTAACCTTGATTGTATGAGAGAAAATCAGTCACTTTCATCGGTTCAGGCTAGAATTTTAACAAGTCTAGATAAAGTTTTTTGCGAACGGGAAATTGATGCTACAATCGTTCAAGGCGATACAATGACAGTACTTTGCGGAGCTCTTACCAGCTTTTATCATAAAATTCCTGTTTACCATGTGGAAGCCGGACTTCGTTCTTATGACATTTATGAGCCGTTTCCGGAAGAAGTTATGCGTCAGATGACTTCACGTGTTGCAGCACTTCATTTTGCACCAACGGGAGTAAATAAAGATGCTTTGTTAAAAGAAGGTATTGATACCGATAAAATTCACGTTGTCGGAAATACTGTAATTGACGCGCTTTTCTGCCTGTCAAAAGACGTAATCGAAAATTCAAAAAAATTCTTCGTAGATAAAAATATACAGATTGATGACAAATTAGTTCTAATTACAGCACACAGACGCGAAAACCACGGTGAGCGCATTGACAGAATTATTGATGCAATATCTTTTCTGGCCCAAAAATATACTGACCATACTTTTGTAATTCCGGTTCATCCAAATCCGAATGTCAGAAATAAAATATATGATAGATTAGAAGCATTTGCTAACATTCATCTGCTTCCGCCATTAGATTATCCAAACCTTGTATATTTGCAAAAGCATGCAAAGTTAATACTCACTGATTCCGGAGGAATACAGGAAGAAGCTCCGTCTTTTGCCTGCCCTACTCTTGTTATGAGATACGAAACCGAAAGAAAAGAAGGAATTGAGGCTGGAGTGTCAAAGCTTGTAGGCGCAGATTATGACAAAATTCTTAAAGAAAGTGAAAAAATTCTCACATCTTCTAAAGCAGAAACAAGACTCAAAGCACAAAATCCATACGGTGACGGAACGGCCTCAAAACAAATTGAAGGAATTATCCGTAAATGTCTATTGAACGCGTAAAAAAATATTTCAAACGGTTTGGAATATCTGGCCGGATAAAAGAACTCGATTCTTCCAGTGCAACTGTTGAACTCGCGGCTCAGGCTCTTAATTGTGAACCGGAAAGAATTGCTAAAACATTAGCTTTTAATGTTAATGAACAAATAGTTTTAATAGTAACCGCAGGTGATGCAAAAATTGATAACCATAAGTACAAAACAGTCTTCGGTCTAAAAGCTAAAATGCTTTCTCCAGAGATGGTTGAAAATCTGGTAGGACACGCTGTTGGCGGTGTTTGTCCCTTTGGGATAAACGAAAACATTGCTGTTTATCTTGACGTTTCACTTAAAAGATTTAAAACAGTTTTTCCTGCCTGCGGAAGTTCTAACAGCGCAATAGAACTTTCTCTCGAAGAATTAGAAAAGTATTCAGGATTTAGCCGCTGGATTGATGTGTGTAAAGAAAGAATCTTACAATAACAAATGCGAATCGTATTACATGAAAAATTTTTACCGGAAGCCCGTCTGCCTTTCAGCATAGTGAAGGGTTCTGTGAAAAGCCGGAAAATTATGGCTGAAAAACAGTTCAAAAACTTTTATAAAGAAATTAATCATTATTGGAATGGTAAATACTGTTCTGTTGATATTTTACGCGAAACATTAGATAAACAGCTCTATCCAAATAAAATTAATTACGTAATTCTAAACGAAGAAAATCAAAAATTTGCAGGAAGCCATGGATGCTCCGTAAAAGTTACTCCAGGAGAAAATGGAGAGCTAAACTTAAATCATACCGGATATAAATTTCTCTTGCCGCTTGATAGTACAAAAAATAATATTCTGAACAAATATACTACTCTCCATGAAGCAAGACATTTTTTTGACCACTTGTATAATCCAAAATATAGTTTGATAAGATGCGGGAAATCTATTAACCATGAACAATCTAAAGAAGATTACGAAAAGTTACATGAACTCTTTCTTACGGATTTAAATAAACCAATCAAGATGAAAAGTTTTAAAAATGATACCGAAATCATACTCAAACGTATTCCGAATGATGTTTTAATAGACGGCCTGCAAAACATACGTAATACTCTACAAACAGAAATCAATGCTTACAAAGATGAAATTAAATGTTTAATAAAAGATTACAAATTCCTCGACGCACTTATTCTAAAGTTATTCTTGAATACAAACTGCAAATTTAAAGCTAAACTAAAGTATACAAATCAAAAACTTAAAGAATTAATATGCATTGAAAGACAGGCTCTACGAAATCAACGCCATCAATAAAAGCATTACTGCAGAAATAAAAGAACAAACCCCGACAAATTTCCAGAATAATGATACTCCGCTTTTATCTTTCTTTGTAGCCATTTTGTACGATTGAATTTTTTGCTTGTGTTCACTTTTTGGCTTAGATTTTGACTTTTCTTCAAGGTATCTGTCTGAAAGGGATTTTTTAGATTTTACACCTGTTACCAGAAGTTCTGTATCATATTTAAGTTTCAAAAGCTTGGAACCAGCACCGTTAGAATATACACAATAATTAATTGCAACTTCAAAAGCCCTCTGTAAGCATTCTAGCGCCTCAATACCATCTTTATGCACTTTAACAGAATGAGCAGAATTATTACCGTGTTTCTTTAAAAAATATAGGTCGTCTATAAACTCTCTTTCTTGCTCCTCGCCTGTTATATTATCCTTAAGCGTAGCCAGCATATCGTCAAAAGTGCGTTCGGTCCTGCGTCTGCTTCGGAGAACATTTCTGCATATATGTTCTCCGAAGCGCCTTGTCTGAACCATACATTGTTCAAAATATTCATCGCGGTACAGCATCTCTGCTTCGTTTATTATTGTATATAGATTCTTGTCTATTTTCTTTAAAAAATCAAAATTCGTTGTCATAAGTTTATATGATAAATGAGATAAAAAATTATTGCAATCGAATAAATGCAAGACTAGCAAAAAGAGCTAGTCAATTAATAAAAAAACTCTTCCAACCGTTGCCTCAATTTTGTGCAGGTTTTTAGTTGGCAAGCCTTAAACCGACTGCTCCAAGAATAATCAATAATATAGATGCTATTTTTAATAGACTAACTGATTCATGTAAAAATACAATTCCAATTATACTAATCAATAATATTCCTAAAGAACACCAAATTGCATAACCAACGCTCATATCTATCGTTTTTAATGCAAAAGAAAGGAATGAAAAACAAAGAATATTTGAGAATTGAAGGCAGTAAAACAGAAAACCCATTTGATAATTTCATTCCTGTTGTACCTATTGTTTCAAAAATAATTGCAAGTTAATATAACGATTAACCTTTTAAATCTGTATTAAAAAAGAGGGTTCTAAAACCCTCTTAAAATGGCGGGAACGACGAGGCTCGAACTCGCGACCTCATGCGTGACAGGCATGCGCTCTAACCAGACTGAGCTACGCTCCCATATTCAATTATCATTTCTTAACACAAGCACGTACAATACTCTGTCCGCTCCCGTATCAAGCTGTGTTTATAATATAACCTGCTAAAAAAAAAATTGCAAGCATATTTTTCAAAAAATTTACCCCGGTGGAGAATATCGATTATAAACACACAGGTAATAGTTATTATATTGTCAATTTGGTTTAATATAATCATTAAATCTTTTTCATACTTCCAGCTATTCTTAATTCCAAGCCTCTTTTGAGGCTTTTTCTTTTTTTTATGCTAAAATTGATTTAAATAAGGAGCATAATATGCTTGAAAATTGGAAATTACCTCTTTTAATGACTGTACTTGCCGGATTTGCAACTGTAATTGGCGGGTTTATAACTTTTCTTGTTAATAAAAATAATTTAAAAATCCTTTCGCTCGGACTTGGTTTTTCAGCTGGAGTTATGATTTTTGTGTCGTTTACTGAAATACTATCAACTGCAGAAGGGCTTTTAAAAACATACTATCCCGTAAGTTATCACTGGATTATGTTCTGGGGATTTATTGCAGGAGTCATAATATCAAAACTTATCGACACTTTTATACCTGATCACGTAGAAGAAGATTTATTGAATGAAAAATCCGAAAACTGCCAAAAAACACATAGAATAAAAAGAGCAGGTTTACTCACTGCAATCGCCATTGCTGTACATAATTTTCCGGAAGGTTTAGGTACATTTCTGGTTTCTTCTCAGGATATTACAATTGGAATTTCTGTAGCGCTTGCTATTGCACTGCATAATATTCCGGAAGGTATTGCTGTAGCTTTGCCTATTTATCACGCAACAGGCAAAAAACGCATGGCTATATGGTACTCTTTCTGGACCGGAATGACAGAACCTATTGGAGCTCTCATTGGACTTGCACTGCTGCACTGGTTTCTGCCGCAAGTATTTGTCGGCTTCTTCATGGCTGCAGTTGTCGGAATCATGATTTATATATCTTTTGATACCCTTCTTCCACTATCACACGAATACGGTGACTGGCATTACGCTATTACAGGTATAATGTCCGGGGTAATTGTTATTTGGGCAAGTTTGCTGCTACTTAACGGATACTAGTTTTTAATGTATAATTTTATCAAAGAAGAAAGGAAACTTTTTATGACAAATTTATCACCATTACAAATCGAAAGATTAAAATACCAGCCAAAGCTTCCTGCTTCACTGGCAAATGGTATTAATCATCTTATTTCTCAAGAAGGCTCTGCAACTCAGTCAGTTGCAAATCAAGAAGAAATTAAAGCTTTATTCAAGAACACTTACGGCAAACTAACCGTAACATTCCAAACTTCTACAGAATCTGTAGCCAGTGAAGTTAGAAATGTTGGTGTTATCCTTTCAGGGGGCCAAGCTCCTGGCGGACATAACGTTATTGCCGGTTTATATGATGCTTTAAAACAAGCTAACTCTAAAAATAATCTTTACGGCTTCTTAGGCGGCCCTAGCGGTATTATTGAAGGCAAATACGTTGAATTCAATGATGAGTTTATTAACGATTATAGAAACACCGGCGGCTTTGATATCATCGGTTCCGGCAGAACTAAATTGGAAACAGAAGAACAGTTCCAAGCAGCCTGGGAAGTTTGCAAAAAACTTAACATTTCTGCTGTAGTAATTATCGGCGGCGATGATTCTAACACAAATGCTGCACTTCTTGCTGAATGGTTTGTTGCACATAATGCCGGCATTCAGGTTATCGGATGCCCTAAAACTATTGACGGCGACTTGAAGAACGAACAAATCGAAATCTCTTTCGGGTTTGATACAGCTACTAAAACTTACGGGGAATTAATCGGAAACATCGAAAGAGATGCAAACTCTGCAAAAAAATACTGGCACTTCGTTAAAATTATGGGCAGAAGTGCTTCTCACGTTGCATTAGAAGCAGCTCTTCAAACTCAGCCGAACATTACTTTGATTTCTGAAGAAGTTGAACAGAAGAAAATGTCACTTTCTTCTATCATCAATTACATGACAGATATTATCGTAAGACGTTCTGAAAACGGTAAAAACTTTGGTATTGCTGTTATTCCTGAAGGTTTAATTGAATTTGTACCAGAATTAAAAACAATGATTGCAAATCTTAATGATATTATGCCGTCACTTGAAAAGGATTCTAAATATTCAAATGGTACAGATGCTGAAAAGATTTCAATAATTGAAAATTCTCTATCAAGCGAAAATTCAAGTGTATTCAAATCTTTACCTTCACTTATTAAATCACAATTATTAATGGATAGAGATCCTCACGGTAACGTTCAGGTATCAAAAATTGAAACTGAAAAACTCTTAATTTCTATGATTGAAGAAAAATTAGCAGGCTTAAAGAAAGAAGGAAAGTATTCTGGTAAATTCTCAACACAATCACACTTCTTCGGTTATGAAGGCAGATGTGCATTCCCTTCTAACTTTGATGCTGACTACTGCTATTCACTCGGTTTCAACGCATTTGCTTTGATTAACTTCGGCTTAACAGGGTATTTGTCTTCAGTAAGAAACCTTACAGAACCTGCTAATGATTGGATTGCAGGCGGTGTTCCTCTTACAATGATGATGAACATGGAAAGACGTCACGGTGAAATGAAACCTGTTATCAAAAAAGCATTAGTTGAACTTGATGGGCCTGTTTTCAAAAAATTGGAAGAAAACAGAGAAGACTGGGCTATGAATGATAGATACCTATTCCCTGGTGCAATACAATACTTCGGTCCTTCATCTGTATGTGATATTACTACAGTAACATTACAGCTTGAAAGTGAAGCTAAACTCGCCAGAATATAGGCATTTTATAAAATCAAAATCAAACAGGATGTGCTTAACACATCCTGTTTTTTATTTTAAAATTTCTTTTTTTCCATAAGCTGCATTAATAAATCTTCAGAAGCTTTATATAAAAAAGAGGAAGCAATCCATTCTTTAAGTTCTGCCAATTCTTTTAAAGAAGCTGCTCTTATAATTTTTGGAGCAAATCTATTATATTCTTTTTTCACTAGAACACCACGCAGTAAATCCAGATAATCGGTATTAGATTTATTTGCAATTCGATTTAATTTTGCTGAAAGCTGCTGTCTTTGTTTTAATAATTTGTGATAATCATACTTATCCTGGACAGAATAATAAAGCTTCAGATTCTGTTTTTGAACTCTTATATCACTTTCAAGTTTGTATAGCTTTACTAGAGATTCATTAAATTCTTCTTCAACTTCTGTAAAGTTAAGCTTTTCAGGACCGATTTCTTCCTTTTTAGATTTTTTTGCACCAAATACCGGAGTTTGGTATTTATATGTATTTAATGGTAAAATGTTCATATTTTTTTGAAAACTTGTAAAAATATTTTTTGCTATAATAAAACAGAAAAGGAGAAAAAGATGTTAACAGGACCATTTTTGGATAGAAACTGGATGGGGCAGAATCCGGACTATGCTTCATCTGATATTATAATGCTTGGTATGCCGTTTGACGGAACTGTTTCATACCGTCCCGGTTCAAGATTTGCTCCCGAGCAAATCAGGCTTGCAAGCTGGGGGTTGGAAGAATATTCTCCTTACTTTGATAAACACCTTGAGGACTGTAATTTCCATGATGCCGGTGATTTAGAATTCCCGCTGGGTAATACAAAAAAATCTCTTGGTGTTATACGTCAAAATGTTGAAGAAATTTATAAAGACGGCAAACGGGTTTTCGGCATAGGAGGCGAACATCTTGTTACACTGCCGGAAATTCAAGCAATTTCTAAATACGTTGACAACCTTGCCATTGTTCACTTTGATGCACATACTGATTTGCGTGAAGAATACTTAGGAGAGCCGCTCTCACATTCCGCTGTTATCAGACATTCTGCTGAAATCATCGGATTTGAAAATCTTAAACAAATCGGAATACGTTCCGGTATGAAAGAAGAATTTGAACTAATGAAAAAATACAATACGTTAATTCACGAACACAAAGAACTGGATGTATTTAAAGATAAAAATATATTTATTACGGTAGACTTAGATGTATTAGATACTTCAATCATGCCTGGTACGGGAACTCCAGAAGTCGGCGGTCTTGATTTCAACCAGCTGGTAGGATGGTTCAAATATTTATCACAGTTTAATATTATTGGTGCTGATGTTGTTGAACTTGCACCGGATTATGATGCCAGCGGAGCTTCTACAGCAGTTGCAACAAAAGTAATTAGAGAATTATTAATGGCAGTAAGTTAAAAGTATGAATATAGATAAAGTAGTACAAATTTTAAAAGACGCAAAACAAACACGGAGCGAGTTTGTAGACCTTATGGATACCTTTAATGATCCATATCTGGTATTGATTTCCTGCATTCTTAGCCTCAGGACAAATGACAGGACAACATATCCTGCAACATTAAGAATGCTTGAGCTTGCCAAAACTCCGCACGAGATGAAGGCGGTCAAGGCAGACGACTTAGCAAAAGCTATTTATCCTGTTGGATTTTATGAAAACAAGGCAAAGCAAATAATTGAACTCTCGCGCCAGATTGATGAAGAACTCGGAGGCGTGGTTCCTGACGAGATAGAAGACTTAATTAAGTTCAACGGCGTCGGACGAAAAACTGCAAATCTTGTTTTATCCAGAGGCTTCAATAAACCTGCAATTTGCGTTGATGTTCATGTTCACAGGATTTTTAACCGCCTTGGATATGTTAATACGAAAACTCCTGAAGAAACGGAGTTTGCCTTAAGAAAAAAACTTCCTGTTAAGTATTGGATTGATATTAATACTCTTATGGTAACACACGGACAGAATGTTTGTAAGCCAATAAAACCAAATTGTTCAGTTTGTCCTATAGCCGGGCACTGTGCAAAAAATATTTAGTATGATATAATTAGTCCATAAAGAGAGTGAGTTGTAATGAGTGAAGAAATTAATTGTCCGTTTTGCGGAAATTTAATTGAAGTAAATGCGATAAAATGTCCAAACTGCAATGCATTATTCAAAGAGCCTGAACTTCCTAATATTAAATTTAAAGAACTTGGCCCTTTTATAGCAATTGACCTCTTAACTTTTGGATTTTTTTCTACAATATGGTTTTTCATAAATGGGAATGCCATAAACCACCTTACCGAAGGGAAAAAAGATGGAATAAAGCTTAACTGGCTTGTTCTTTTGCTTGCTATCAACGGCGGTTTTTATTTATTTTTCTTTTATAAACATGCAGCATATTTAATGCTTTTATCAGTATTACAGTGCTTGATATACATTGCACTTTCATATAGAGTGCTCAGAATAATACAAAAATATACTTCTAAAATGTATAATTCTGACATAGACTATAACCCATATTATATGGTCATCTTCAATGTACTTTATCTGGTACATTTTATTGAAACATACCAGAACAGAGTTTATCATACGCATGAATATTTTGATTGGAAATCACCGCAGGCAATATTTTTACTCATACTGCTTATAATAATTGTATGCATACTCCGCTTCTATAATGAAATGTTTTTCTTAATACACTAAACAGTTAGTTCAAATGTCGATGTCTGCATATCAGCAATCATATTAAAAACTTTACAATTGGCAGCATATGCATGCTGAGCCAGTTTGATATTCACTGCATCATTTACCGAATATCCGTTTTCAATAGCTGAAACCATAGCATTATCCAAATCTTCTGCAGATTTTGCAACATTTTCACCGGCGTTAGCCAGCAAATCCTCAGGGCGTATATTTGAATAATAGTTACTTAAATCAACAGTAGAGCTATCTTCGCGCGTTACAGCAGGAGTTTTGCTGTCCAGAGCAGTCCTTGACGGGGTATAGGAGGAAAGATCCTCTATTATGCCGGAATAAATGGATGTATCTATAGAAGATATTGAACTCATAAACGAACCTCTATTATAAGTTTAACGCATTTTTTGAATTATACAAGTACTTCGGGCTCTGCGTGCGTTACAATTGTAACATTACCCAGCGAAGCTTTAATTTCATTTTCTATCTGATCACAAATATTATGGCAGCAGCAGAGTTTCATATCAGGATTAAACAGGAGTGTCAGCTCTATATCTTTGTATTGTCCCGACTTCCGGCCTTTTATGTCTTTATACCCTTTAATAACTTTATTTTTTTTAATAATCTCTTCAATTTTCTCAATATCTTCATGAGGAATAGAGCCGTCCAGAAGATTATTCAATGTATCTTTAGAAATTAAAAATCCTGCCTTGAGTATTATAATTGCGACAAAGAGTGCAATTATCGGGTCTAATATTGTCAGTCCGGTAAATTTAATTAACAGAAGACCTATAAGAACTCCGAGAGAAGAAAAAATATCTGTACTCAAATGTTTTGCATCAGCATAAAGCGAAACAGAGTCAGCCTTTCTTGCAACCATAAAAAGATATCTGCTTACAAAAAAGTTTGCCACTACTGCAAATCCCATAACATAAATCCCGATTGTAGGTTCTGCCTTTACATGATATCCGAAAATAAGTTTTGAAGCTGCTTCATAGATAATATATAATCCTGCAAATATAATAAGCCCGCCTTCAATAAAGCCGGACATATCCTCATATTTTCCATGCCCGAAAGGATGCTCTTTATCAGCCGGTTCTGCTGAGCGCGTTACAGCAAAAAATGTTAATACAGATGCAAGAAAGTCAGAAAGTGAATGTATAGCTTCTGATATTATACTTATACTGCCAGACATTACACCAGCAATAAGTTTCGTAAATATTATAACTGCATTTGATGTAATTGAAATTCCTGCTGCAAATTTCTTTTCAACATCAATATTCATAGCTTAAGCAACTCCGTTATTTAACAAATCGTGAATATGGATAACACCTACAGGCTTGAGATTATCAACAACAAACAGATTTGTTATCTTTTTATCATGCATAATTTTCAATGCTTCGGCTGTCATTGCTTCCGGAGCAATTGTTTTTGGATTTCTTGTCATCAAGTCAGCAGCTTTTTCAGAAAGTATCTGTGCGGACAGGCATCTTCTTAAATCACCATCCGTAAGAATTCCTGTTAGAATTCCTGCGCTGTTAACAAAACCAACACAGCCAAGACGTTTCGAAGTCATTTCCAGCAGAACAGCCTGCATATTAGCATTTTCATCTAATAAAGGCATATCCTGACCTGTGTGCATTAAGTCAGAAACCCGCTTAAGAATAGAACCCAGCTTTCCTCCCGGATGTCTGTCATTAAAGTCTTCTTTTGAGAACCCTTTTCTCTCAATCATTCTAATTGTAAGAATATCTCCCAATACAAGAGTTGCAGTGGTTGAGCTTGTAGGTGCAAGTCCCAGCGGGCAGGCTTCTCCATTATTAGGAAGTAATAGAACCACATCGCCGGCTTTTCCTAGTGAACTATCCTGATTTTTAGTAATCGCAATTAGTTTTATCCCGAAACGCTTGCAATAGTTCAAAATATCAATCAGTTCTCTTGACTCGCCGCTGTTGGAAATCGCAATAACTACATCGTCATCGGTAATCATACCCAAATCACCGTGGCTTGCTTCCGCAGGATGGACAAAAAATGAAGGTGTACCGGTTGATGCAAGTGATGCAGCTATTTTTTTGCCGATGTGGCCGGACTTGCCCATACCGGTAATAATAATTCTGCCGGTTGAATTCTGCATAAAATCAAGAGCCTTTGTAAGACTTTCTGCATCAAGAGATTTTTTCAGTTCTTCAATTGCTCTAATTTCAGAGTCTATTGTCTTAATTGCAGAAAGCCTGTCTGATTCCATTTGTGATTGTTGAATAGCTGCCGGCATCTTTCATACTCCTATATTTCTACACTTTAACCATATTTTACTACAAAAAATTTTTGACTTAAAATAATTATTATGAAAAAGCTGGCCGGATATAAAGAAGAAATTCACTCCTGTTCTAAATGCGGACTCTGCCAATCAGTTTGTCCGATTTATAAAATTACAGGAAATGACTGCACTGTATCACGCGGTCTTTTTATTATGCTCAAAGGGCTTATCAAAGGCGAGCTTAAAATGTCAAAAAAAATGAACCGATACCTTGATTTATGCTTGAAATGCGGTGCGTGCACAAAATTCTGCCCGAGCGGAATTGACGCTGTGGAAATTATAACGGCTGCAAAAGCAGAGTATTTTAAAAAGCACCCGTTTGAAAAAGTTATATCTTTTGTACAAAAAAGATTAATCTTCGGATTAGGAGTTAATCTTATGGGTATGTTTACTAAAAATATAAAGGGTAAAACTTTTGATAAAAAAGTAATATATTTTGGCGGTTGCGGCGGAGAGGTTAAAGGTAATAAATCCGTGGTTACATTGCTTAATGCCTGCGGTATAGAAGTGATTACGCCTCACTTTAAATGCTGCGGTATTCCGCTTTATGTCCGCGGAGATATCGACTCATATCTAAGTTATAAAGAAAGCTTTATCAAAATTATCGAAAAATATGATATTAAAGATATTGTAACAACCTGTGCAAGCTGCGAAAAAACTATTAAAGGTTACAATATTGAAGGCTTAAATGTAAAAAACATATTTGAATATATTAAAGAAAATGAACTCAAACTTTCTTTAAAAAAGCCTGTCAAAGTGACTTTTCACAAGCCTTGCAACATTGATAATTTTCAAGATATCAAATGGATTTTAAATAATACAGAAAACCTTGAATACGTTGAAATGGAAAACTTTGACAGCTGCTGCGGGCTTAATGGAATATCCAAACTTAATGAATATGGAATAATGTACAAAATCTTCAAAAATAAACATAATAATATTGTCAAAACCGGCACAAAAACCGTTTTGACATCCTGCATCGGATGTGAAATAGCCTTAAATCTGTTCTCAGCAGGCAAATACAGGGTTTTTGATTTTACAGATTTCATTGCTGCCAGCACAAAATAAAACCGGCTACATCCATATAGCCGGATAAATCTGCACTGTTGCCTAAAAGTACTACTCTCCGTAGCAGCACTATAACAACTTGTTGCAGGATTTGTTATTGATTGTAATGACTTAATTTACATGGAAATAGTATCATTTTATACTTTTGTATGCAATAGATATATTCTAAATATTTACAAATTTTAATAGTCGTCAGCCATTATTTATATGCTGATGGCTATTAGATAATCCTCAAATTGACGCATATAATAGGATTATTATGTCAAATAAAAATTTGAATGCTGTTAAACGTATCGGAGCAAAACTAGCATATATAAGAAAATCAAAAAAAATTTCACAAATCAGACTTGCAGAAATGACAGATATGAATTTTAACTATATTGGACAAATAGAACGAGGACAGGCTAATGTCACAATTAATACTGTTATAAAAATCGCAGATGCTCTGGATATTGAAATTAAAGAGTTGTTTGATTTTACACTTTAGAATTAATCTAGACCATATGGTCTATTTATTATCTCCTCAAATTTAACCTCTTGATTGATGGCATGGGCATGCCAATCTTGTACACTGTTATCAAGGGAGAGAGAGTATATTAATTATGAAGAGAACGTTGTTATTTTTAGGAATGTTTTTATCTATGTTATCTGTATGTGCAGAAGATAACGTACTACAGTCTATTGAAATTGTTCCTGTAAAGGATACATATAATATTGTGCTTGTATCAGATAAAGCAGTAGATGTTAAAAAAACAGTAAAAGCACCAAATCAGATTACACTGAATATGAAAGACATTAGAGCATCAAAAACTCTTAATACAGTTTATAACAACGTTTCAAATGTAGATACTGTAATGGTTGAACCTCAAGGCAACGGTATCAGTATTTTCTTTCAGGCAGAAAATGCAGCCTCTGCATCGGTTTCATTTGATTCTCTAGCACCGGTTATACCTGCTAAAACTCAAAATCTTAAACTTAGCAACCCTGTTGAAAGCTACGCACCTATCTATAAAGAAGATATGTCAGCAGAAAAAACTTCAACACTTTTCAACAGGCTTAAAAATTCTTCAGCAGTAGAAGGTATAAAAGATTCTGTAGATCAGGATGCAGTATCAGATACAGCAAACAAAGTATTCTCATTCGGTCTGGTTGGATTATTAGCATTTGCCGTTATAAGATTGTTCAAACGTAAAGAACCGGAAATGAAAATCGGGCTAAGCCAGAGTCTTAATGACAGAGAAATTGAAATGTACAAAGGAGCACAGCCAATTGGAAACTCTTATGTAAATGTAGAAAAACCTTTCACTACTGTAAACTATGGTATTAACGCTTACCAGAGAGAAAACAGAAATCCTTATGAACAGGAAGCACCTATTCATAACGAGAGATTGAGAAGCTATGTAAATCCTGCTTCCGTCAACAATGTACAAACAATGAGTCAGCCGCAAAGACCTGCAGCAGCACAGACAGCAGTAAAGCCGGCGGTAAGAAAAAATACAACTCCTGTTAATACAGCACCAGTAAACCAGAGCAATCCTAATATTGATAACTTGAAGTTTTTGGAATCAATGACTGCTATATATGAAAAGAGCGGACGCCACGATTTGGCAAGAGGACTGAAAGCAAGTTTGAGTAAGAATAATATTAAATAAAATTACGGCGG
>OGHS01000649.1_pt1 | contig 14354 bp, 10 predicted proteins | sample 1571611 | NCBI WGS metagenome assembly OGHS01 (sample SAMEA2581944, study PRJEB24529) | metagenome | biome: Human gut stool | place: China | collected 2011 | reverse complement strand
ATTTGAGATTGCTCCACAGGAAGCTGTTTCCGAAGTCACGGATGACAGTGCCGTCACTTCGATCCGCGGTGTCAAAATCCTTCTTGCCGAGGACAATGACCTGAATCTTGAGATCGTCACAGAATTACTGGAACAACAGGGTGCCATTATCACCCCTGCCCGCAATGGGAAAGAGGCGGTAACTATTTTCGAAAATAATGCCCCCGGAACGTTTGACGTGATATTGATGGATATCATGATGCCTGTTATGGACGGACTTGAAGCCTGCAGGACCATCCGTTCCCTAAACCGCCCTGACGCTTCCACGATCCCTGTTATTGCTCTGACTGCAAATGCCTTCTTTGAGGATGCAAAAAAATGTCTGGATGCCGGTATGAACGCCCATCTGACAAAACCGATCGATATGAAAAAAATGACGCAGACGATCGGAAACTTTATAAAATAATAGAATGCACGCTCTTGCGGACATTCTTATCTATGCCGCATCACCTGATTATTTTCATGCGTATCGATCCGCAGATGATGGATGCGCTCCATATCCTCTTTTTTTGCCTTGCGTATCTTTATCAAATTGTTATCCATTGCCAAAACCTGCTCTTATTTTTATATTTCCGGTTTTACCTTCTGTTTTCTGATCGCTATAATGACAAAAACCATCTGCACAGTCGCCAGAAGCAGAATCACACCATTTCCCAGAAATGCATAGCTGAAATGTGGTGACTCTATGGTTGCCAGATAGCTGAGAAAGTAACCCGCCGACAGCATAATAGCCGCCATGCTCACAGCAAGAATGTCAAAAACCAGCGCTGCTATCTGCCTTTTCCCAAGACACCCGACAGACACCATCAGTAAGATTGCCGGCGTAAAATACTGCACTAACAGACAGAAAAAAAACGATAACACAATATTGATAAGTATCTCTCCACCCTCAGCCGGTTTTGTAAACGCATCTGCAATCACCATTCCGGCACAGGTCAGTCCTGTCAGTATATATAATATCTTTTTTAACGCTGCATAATCTGATCCCATTTTCACTCTTCTCCCCATAACCAATCATACATTTTCCAGTATCTGTTTCTGCACTTTTTTGCTGAAACTGTGCAATACGGTATCATATGCAAAATCTATCATATTATAAAGTTCCTTCTCCGGGAAATCATCCAGATAGATCGTATTCCAGTAAGGTTTCTGAACCCTTGAACAATGATACCCTTCCACGATCTTATCCGGATAGACCATCCGGTAAAACTGTGCTGCATCTGCCGTACATTTTAATGTAATTTTATAGTTTTCCTCATCCGGATATAACTGCGCAAATATTTTATCATTCAGTTTGTAGCAGACCGGCACTTTCCCAAACGGGTATGTTTCACATGCCTTGTGCTTACTGAGACAATATGCTTTGATATCTTCTGCCGTCATATATTTCGCCTCTTATTTCTGTTTTTCTCTAATTCCCATTGTAATTCCTGCTCACATATTCTTTAATTGCCTCGCTGTCCTCCGGCATTCTGCATCCAACGATGAATTCACCCTCATTGTTGGAGCTTCGGATCACGCAGCCGGTCAGCGGCTTATTTCCGATCACTGCAAAATCTTTCACATCCAGCTGGACATTTCTACCTTTCTGGCTTGCAAAAACGTTATCACGCACAGAAAATGCAAAACCGTTTGCACTGATATTTACCATTTTTCCGGAATATGTTTTATCTGTTCCTTCTAAGCGGATGGTACATGCATTAGAGATCGGCATACGAGGATATTTTCTTCGGTTATATTGGATTCAATATGCAGTTTATACTGACCTTTTTCACCCTGTCTGACCGGATGGATCTCAATATCATCCCAGTAATACAAGACATTGTCAACTACAATATGCAGTTTACATAACTCATGTTTATTCTTTTTATCAACAAAGTCTTTCACTCCATTTTCTGCGGTTACAAAGAGATCTTTGCCACTGCAGTCCACAACTTCGCCGGCATACTCTTTTTTACTGCTGTCATCATTTAATGCAATCGTAATCTTCATGCCAGGTTTTACATCCTGTACGCCCATGAATCCGCCGACGCCGAGTTCTTCCATAAGTTTGCCGACAACACTCTCGATATCAAGCGCACTCTTTGCACTCGCCTCGTATTTGCTCAGCATCGTCCTGGTTGTCAGTTCCGCACCACTGATGCTCTGTGTCATCACTTCCATGACTTCGCCGACCTGATGCATATTGTCCGTCAGTGTCTGGTTGGATGTCTCCACTTCTTTGACTGCGCTGTCTACGACCTTGATGTTTTCGCCAAGGCTTGTCGCATCGTTTGTAATATTTGTCACACTCTGGTTGACATTCGATACTTTTTCAATATTGACCTGGATCAGTTCCACGGTCTCTGAGATGGACTTCATCATCTTCTCGGAAATTGCTTCGAGTCTTGACAATGCTTCCATAATACTGTTGGAGGAAGCCTGTGTTCCACTGCTCAGCTCGCGAATCTCATTGGCAACTACCGCAAATCCCTTGCCGGCTTCTCCGGCTCTCGCTGCCTCGATGGATGCATTTAAAGCAAGTAAATTTGTCTTTGAAGTGATACCTTCAATCGTACTGGTCTCTTCTTTTACATTCTTAAACTCAGCCTTAAAGTCCTCAAGCACCTGCTCTACTTCTTTGGAAAGTGTCGCCATCTTATTGGTGATCTCCACCACCTCAACCAGCTCTTCCGCGCTGATATTGGCATGATCCACCGATGCCCCGATGAGCTGTACCACCTGCTCCATGAGTCCTGCAACATTTTTTACCTGCGTATCGATCACATTGGTCATCTCGACGGAGGAAAGTGTCTTATCATTAAGCACTTCGTTATTGTCTGCAAGATTTTTCATATCTTTCATTACATCATTGGCACCGGTACGGTTCTCGTCTGCAAGCTCTCTCACAACCGTCACACCATCCACGATCTCATTGCTCGCGCCCTTAACCTGCTCTACGGTCTTTACGACGCGCGCAAGATTGGATTTAATGGATGCCGTCAGTGCACCATCCGATTGTACCAGATGGGCGATTGCCATATTGGTACAGGCATAACAGCAGATAACAATGGCAAACTGCAGGACACATTCCTCGCTTGCGACGAAATCCATCATTCCTTTTGCCAGACCTTTATACAGATTACTCGAAATCAGTACAAATAACGTGATACCCATCATTGTCCGGATAAACTTCGGATCTTTATAAAGGATCAGAATGCATACTAACGGTAAAATAAATACATAAGAAACTTCATCTAAAGATGTCCACGCAATTACCGCATAAAATATCAGGTAGCCAAGTCCTACCACCCATTTATACCGCAGACTGTCAGCATGCTTAAATCTCAGTAAGATCCTGCCGCCAAGATACGACAGCCAGCCTGCAACAAAAAAGCCTGCAAAATACGCTTCCTTTAACTGTCCCCTGCCGACTTTTATTCCGTAAAACACGGACGCTATCAGCAAAAGTACAAACCACGTGATACTCGCCCTCTTGTTTGCTTTCGCAATAAAAAAACTCTCATCATAATCCTGCATAGCTTTTTATCCTCTCTGTAAAAATTCACGATACACTCTTGTTCCAGTGTATCACAAATAAAGGGGAATAGCTAGAAATTATGCTAGAAATCTGTCCGGACCTGATTTTAACATGTTACTGTTCACTCGTACCTCGTTCCAGTAACGGATTTTGCCGATGCTTCGCATTCCAAATCGGCAAAATCTGCTGCCACCACTGTATCATATTAAGCGCTCCTAAATAAAAAGCACGTCTTTTACCCATCTCCTTCTCATCAGCGATACCAGCTATCAGTCCGAAATCCGGTTCAGTGTGAAATCATCCACTGTTCCCCAGCTGCCCACGTTACACTGAAACCGTACCCCGATCTTAACCGTTCCATCCGTAACCTTAATCTCCCTGATCGTCGGATTCTGCCAGTCATTGTAGGTGGTCAGCATAAACGGAGCCGTCTGCCCGCCATCTGCAGTCACTGCATACAGTTCCATGGACGCATCCGATGACATATCACCGCCCTGTGAAAATACAGACAACTGATACGTTCCATTCTCCAGACCGGTCACTTCCTGCTCAATGGAAAATTCCATATCTGAATCCCCGGACCAGAAGTGAAATGCGGTCTCACCGGAATGTGCATCATCCGCTTTTACCTGATAATCAGTCGGATCGGCTTCCCCTTCATAAGAGACTTTCCACATTGAACGGTTTTTATCTTCAAAACCTGGATTGACCGCATAATTTACCATTTCCACTTCCACATGCGCGGTAACAGTGGTTCCCTCTTCCAATGCCCCTTCGATCTCATAACTGCCGGCTTTCGTGGTATCGATTGCCTTCATCTGTGTCTCATTCCAGCTTACAGATTGTTTTTTATTCTGTGAACGGTCATTGTATACAACATCAATACTCTCCGGCAGAACCAGATCTTCGCCTACATTGCAGGAGACGTAAACATCCGGGATATAGTCAACTGCAAGCGGCGCTGTTGCGCCATATTTTAAATACTTAAATACATTCAAAGAAGCCAGTGGGTGTCCGGTAAAATCAAACATTGCCTGATTGTCCCAGGAACAGCCTCCATAGTATAACCCTGCATCATCCGGGTCATACTCAGCCGAATAACTGCTTGCCCAACCGCTTCCGTATTTCTCCCACAGAGCGGAATTATCCGCATCGGCTGATCCGACAGGGATCCATGTGCCTTCCCAGTAAAAGACACCTTCCACTCCGGCCTCATTTGCGGCTGCACAGATATCACGGATCACTGTTGCCTGACTCTGTACCGTTGCACCGTAACCGTCTGTCAGGTCATCGGTTCCTTTCAGGCTGTTGCTAAAACCGTCTCCATCCTCAGATGTATAACAGTAAGAAGTCTCTGCAATATATACTTCTTTTCCGTACTTATCCTCGATCAGTTTTGCTGCGTTCTGCATATTTTCATTGGTTCCGTCCCAGAACGGATAGAAGGAAAGACCAAACATATCATAGTCCACACCGGCATCTTTTAAATTTGCTGCCATCGTATCGATCTGGTCATTATCCTCAATGTTCGTATAATGTACGGCAACTTTAATGTCTTTTCCATAAGACTCTGCCACTTCTCTCACTGCCTTACTTCCGGAATTTAAAAGCTGCATCACGGCATCCACATCTGTTTCCCCGGACATACCGTTATTGATCTCATTTCCGATCTGCACCATCCCGACATCCACACCGGCATCTAACAGCTTTCCAAGGCTCTCTGTCGTATAATCATAGAGTGCATCACTCTTTTCATCGACTGTCATACCTTTCCATGCCTTCGGTGCATGCTGTCTTTTCGGATCTGCCCAGAAATCTGAATAGTGAAAATCAATGCAGACCTTCATTCCGTATCTGGTTGCACGCACACCAAGTTTCATGGCAGTCGTCAGATCATTGTTTCCGCCGCCATAGCCATTACCGTTCTCGTCATACGGATCATTCCATACACGCAGGCGGATATAATTGACTCCGGACTGTGCAAGTGTCTCAAACACATCCTGCTCTTTTCCATCGTAGCCATAATACACAGCCCCGCTGTTTTCCACAGAAAGAACTGCGGATGCATCCATTCCTCGGATAAAGTCATCCGCAATATCCGCAATCGGTTGCACAAAAATATCAGACTTCTCCGGTCCGTCCGGCAGCGTGAATGTTGTAACTTCTCCCACCGGCTCAACCACATCTTCCGATGTATTGTTCTCCTGTACTTCTGTCTTTGTCCCTGTCGTTCCGGCAGAATCCCCACATCCTGCCAGAAGAACAGTTCCAAGACTTACGCTGACACATGCCGCCAGTAGTTTTCTGTAAACCTGTTTTTTCATAATGTTCACCTTTTCTGTGTGTGAAAAAATTTTTTCACACTCCCCTCCATAAGTTTGCTCTTTTTTCCACGATTTCTCTATATTTTTAAGGTACCTGCGGCTGACTGCTTCAGCAACATTCTTCCTCTACAATATAGCGCAATCGGTTGCGCTTTTTTATTTTATAACTTTGCTGTCTTAACGTCAACCTGAGCATGCATTTTTGTGACATTTTTACGACATTCATACTGTCATTTTGGTCAACATTAACATGTGCGATCCCGTGACATTTTTCCCATATTATGGTATAATTTTTGTTCGGCTAAATTACTTTTAATCTGATTACAGGGGAATGAAATTATGAATCTGCAACCCAAAATATTATCCAACGCTTTTTTGATCAACGGGTACACTCCCGCTGTAGATATGATTCTCGTGATCTTATGTATATTACTTTTACTGCTTCTCCGGGAGACATTTATCCGCCGCAGCAGACTTTTTCTGCTTTTTCGCACCTGCATCGCGCTTTTGCTGATTGCAGCCTTCAGCAATTCCTGCTTTTACTATACTGTACTGTATTTCGACAGTGATACCACTTTATGTATTCTGCGTGCAATATATCATTCAAGCCTGCTGCTCATTTTTTGTCTGTATGCGGCTTATTTAAAGATTTTGATTGGTATTCCGGGAAAAACAGGACATATCATGAATATTTTCCTATATTCCTTATATATCATTTTTGCCGTTGTGGATGCACTGTCACCTGTATTGGGTTACAGTTTCTACCGGGACAGCTCAGGTGCATGGCATGATAACCTTTATTTAAAACCGTTTACGATTGCTTACGGGATTTATATGGCGTTTATTTTTTTCCTGTTACTTTACTATCATAAACGCATTCCAACAAGTTTATTCCATATGCTCGTGATCGTACAGTTCATCTGTGTTTTTCTCGTCTGTGCAGAAAACTATTTTGGCAGCAATACCTTCCTTGCCATCACCTTTCTCCTGCCGATCATGGTAATCCTTTATATGGTACATGGAAGTTCTTACAGTATCAAGACAGGGGCCCTGAATGCTGATTCCCTAAACGAATATTTAAACCAGCAGGCGTCAATTCAAATTTCTACTTATTATATGTGTCTCCGTTTCGACACTGATTCCGAATATGTGATGCCGGATGAGCTTGGCAAACTTTTTTTCAACTTCTGGAACGGCTACTTTAAAAACGGACTCCTCTTCCACCCATCTACAGATTTTTTTGTTCTTGCAATTGATGTCAGTGACATCCGGAATGCAGATAAAATCGCACAGGATATGATCCAGAATGACTTTAAACGCCATTTTGAAACTTATAAACTGCCTTATAAGATCGTTATGTTCAATCATCTGGATTTCTGTGAAAACTTAGAGCAGTTTTACGAACTTTTTAACTTCTTTGCAGAACCGATGGAACTAAATAATTTCCGCTCCTGCGACACCGCCGATTATAAAAGTTTTCATGATATGAAATATCTCTCGGCGCAGTTAAAAGATATTGCAGAAAACGGTTCCCTTGATGACGAAAGAGTTCTTGTATACTGCCAGCCGGTCCGCAACGTAAATGCCGGCAATTATGACACCGCAGAAGCACTGATGCGTCTGAACCTGAAGGACACCGGCATGGTATATCCAAACCGGTTTATTCCGCTCGCTGAAAAGAATGGCTATATCCACAAATTAAGCATGATCATTTTAAATAAGACCTGCCGTGCGATCCGGGAATTTCAGGATGAAGGTTACCCGCTCTCCCGTGTTTCCGTAAATCTCTCTATTTCAGAGCTCTCCAATAAGAATTTTATGAAAGAGTTCTGCGAAATCGTAGAGAGAAACGGTGTTGATTTTCATACGATCGCAGTAGAACTCACCGAGAGCCGCAACGACACAGAATACGAACTTGTGCTTGACCGTGTCATGCAGTTTAAATCGCTCGGTGTATGTACTTACCTTGATGACTTCGGAACAGGTTATTCCAATTTCGACCGGATCTTAAGTTTAAAATTAGATGTCGTGAAATTTGACCGCAGCCTTCTTCTGATGGCAAATAAGGATGAAAATTCCCAGTTTATCCTGAACTACTTTTCCACTGCTTTTGAAAAACTCGGGTACAAAGTACTCTATGAGGGTGTGGAAACCGATGAGCAGGAGACCATCTGTGTGAACAGTCACGCGGACTATCTGCAGGGATTCAAATTTTCAAAACCAATCCCGATTGAAGAACTGAAAAACTTTCTTTCTCCGATACAGGAATAACTTCATTTCTCCTGTATAGCAAGGTTGTTACCGTATTTTTTTACAAACAAAAATGTTTTCTTTGCAAATCACTTGACATCATTATCTGATAAAAGTATAATCTTTTCCAAATCATATCAGAATAGTATGAATTAAGAAAACAAGATGGAGATTATGAAAAAAGGAAAGGGACAAGTTTTATGAAGAAAAAAGTGATTTCAATTTTACTGACAGCCGTTTTAGCAACAGGAATGGCAGCATGCGGTTCTAACAGCAATACAGCAGGTAATTCTGCAAATAATACAGCTGACAATGCACAGAACACAGCTGAAACTTCAACAGAATCCACAGGTTCTGATGATTCTGCCACAAAACCTGTACTGACCGTCGGCATGGAAGGAACTTATGCTCCATATACATACCATGATGAAAACGGTACTTTAACCGGTTTTGAGGTTGATATGGCAAATGCGATCGGTGAAAAAATGGGATATGATGTTGAATTTGTTGAAACAGAGTGGGATTCCATCACTGCTGCACTTGATGCCGGTAATTTTGATGCAGTTATGAATCAGGTAACCATTACCGACGAGCGTAAAGAAAAATATGACTTTTCTACACCGTATATTTATACAAGACCGGTTCTCATTGTTGCTGCTGACAACACCGATATCACTTCTTTTGAAGATGTGAACGGCAAAAAAGCCGCAGAAGGACTTACCTCAAACTTCAATGAAATTGCCAAAAGCTATGGTGCTGAAATCGTCGGGCAGGATAAATTCGCACTTGCCATGGAATGTGTTTTAAGTGGCGAAGCTGATTGTGCTATCAATGATGAGCTGACCTATGCTTACTGGAAACAGCAGAAGGGCGGCAACGAATCCACAAAGATTGTTGCAGAATCAGATGACGTAAATGCAAGTGCCGTAATGTTGAAAAAAGGCAATGATGAATTAGTTGAGAAAATTAACACCGCCATTGACGCATTAATCGCAGATGGAACAGTCAAAGAAATTTCTGAGAAATACTTTGGCATAGACGTATCTCAGCCTTAATATATAGAATTTAAACATGGCAATAGAATTACTATATCGTTCTATTGTCATGAATTACTTTCGTTACAGGAGAAAAATCATGGGATCATATGCATACCTGACAGCGGGTATTATTACAGCAAGACAAGCGGAACTGATGAAAAATGCATTCTGGCCAATGCTAAGACAGGGCCTTCTTTACACGATTCCCCTGACGCTCGTATCCTTTGCGATCGGCGTCATCATTGCCGTGCTGTGTGCGCTTTTCATTATCAACAAAATACCGGTATTAAAACAGATCGCCGGAATCTATATCTGGGTATTCCGCGGAACACCACTGCTTGTACAGTTATTTATCATGTACTGGGGTATCTGCAATCCACTCGGCATCAATAAGTGGATTGCCTGTATTTCAGCTCTCTCGTTAAACGTAGGTGCCTATTCCGCAGAGACGATCCGTGCAGCAATCCTTTCCATTAACAAAGGTCAGTGGGAAGCCGGCTATTCCCTCGGCATGAGTTACCAGCAGACCTTCCGCCGTATCATCATTCCACAGGCTGCCACGGTTTCCATTCCACCGCTTTTTAACACTTTTATTGGTCTTGTCAAGGATACTTCCCTTGCATCCACGATCATGATCGGTGAAATGTTCCGTAAAGCGCAGGAAGCTGCTGCAAGTTCACTCGAATACCTTTGGATCTATATCGAAGTTGCGCTTATTTACCTTCTTTTCTGTACGCTGTTGACCGGACTGCAGAAATGGATTGAGAAAAAACTGCGTGTCGGAAAGTAGAGGTATCATATGTATTCTTTAGATAACATTTATAAATCATTTGACAATAATCAGGTCTTAAAAGGTGTCTCCTTAGAGATTCCGAAAAATAAAACCACCGTCCTGATCGGGCCATCCGGTTCCGGCAAGACAACATTGCTGCGCTGTATTAATCTGCTTGAGATCCCGGATAGCGGAACCGTTACTTTAAACGGTTCTTCTATGTCCTTTCAAGAGGGACAGAAAGTAAAGTACAGCGGCAACGAGATTCGAAATATCCGTATGAAAACCGGTATGGTATTTCAGAATTTCCAGCTTTTTCCTCACAAAACGGTGCTGGAAAATATTATGGAAGGTCCCATCACGGTCTTAAAAAAAGACCGTGCAGAATGTGAAAAAGAGGCACTTTCCCTTTTAGAGAAAGTCGGACTCTCCGATAAGCGCGATGCTTATCCGGGGCAGCTCTCCGGCGGTCAGCAGCAGCGTATTGCCATTGCAAGGGCACTCGCGATGAAACCGGAACTTCTGCTTTTTGATGAACCTACCAGTGCGTTAGACCCGGAACTTGAAGTGGAAGTCTTAAATATCATCCGCAGATTAGTCGACGAAAAACAGACCATCGTGATCATTACACACAAGATGTCTTTCGCCAGAGAAGTCGCAGATAAAGTCGTCTTTTTTGATGAGGGAAAAATCTTAAAAGAAGGAACTTACGCTGAGCTTGAACAGAGTAATATTCCAAGAATTACACAGTTCTTAAATATGTTGAACTAAACAATAGACCGCCTCACAGGAAACCTGTTGTCATGAATAAGTAAAAAATCCGTGCAGGATCAGTTTTGATCCGCACGGATTTTTTGCTGTCAGCCTTATCTACGCTCCAGATAATCATTATTATGATAAATCTTTTTATTTTCCACAGCGCACTGCATTTGAAGCAGTTCCTTTCACCGATGTTTTTCCGGCATTTTTTACGGCTCTTACTTTATAGTAATATGTTTTTCCTTTCTTCGCTTTGCCGTCTGTGTAAGAAACAATAGTGCCCTTTTTCAGCGTCTTTATCTTTTGATATTTTCCTTTTTTGGATGTTGCACGGTAGATCGCGTATCCATCTGCACCTTTTACCTTCTTCCAGGTTAATTTTACCTTGGACTTCACACGTTTTGCCTTAACCGCAGTCACCTTCTGCGGGCTGGTCGCAGCCTTGATCACATTGGAGTACTTTCCGGTTACCGTCTTTTTACCGCTTTTCCTGTATGCACGCACTTTATACTGATAAACCGTTGCTGTTTTGAGCTTTTTATCCGTATAGGTATTAGTTTTTAACGTTGCAACCTTCTGATATTTTTTCGTTGATTTGTTATAACGGTATACCTGATAACCATCTGCTTTCTTTACTTTTTTCCATGTTAAGCGGATGGAAGTCTCCGTTGCCCCGGACTGTTTGAAGCCGGAAACCTGTGCAACTGTCGTTTTATCTGTATTACCCGGTTTCTCTGTATCTCCCGGTTTCTCTGTATTTCCCGGTTTCTCTGTATTTCCCGGTTTTTCTGTATCTCCCGGTTTCTCTGTATCTCCCGGTTTCTCCGTATCTCCCGGTTTCTGTCCTCCGGACACGAGTGACTGATCTGTCAGTACATATCCACCTTCTGTCACATTTAACTTTGATTCATCCACATTTACAAAGCGGATATCATCAAAAACAATTTTCGACTGGATATCAACCCCATTTCCGTCTTCTGAAATGCTGTTACACCAGATTGCAAACTTCGTAACATTCTTTGGATCAAAAGTTCCATTCTGTTTACCCTTTAATTTGTTAAATGGGATCGTAACATATTTTGCCTCTGTCGTCTTTACAAAGTCAGTCAGAAATACTTCGAAATCCTCTCCGCCGGAAACAAGCTGAACTACCAGTTTCTGTCCTTTTCCATCCGGTTTTACCCACATGCTGACCGCATTGTATTCGCTGTAATCGTTTGTGCTTAAACCTTTCATACGTCCGGTCCATACTTCCGGTCCACTCGTCTTAAGCTGATAAGTAAATGCACCTCCGTAAACACCTTCTGCTTTATGATCCTTATCTAATACAAAGGAAGAACTGCAGTTTGCTGCTGAATTTTCTGTAAAAGTTCCATTCAGGTAGTCATTGTCATCATAGTATAATTCAAAATTTTCAATGACATTCTTTGCAAGTGTTTCCTTTTCTTTTCCAAAACTGATATAGGAAACAGTCACAAGTGTTTTGCCATCTGCCACAAGGCTGATCTTACCGGTATCCGTTGTTCCAAGTGCACTCAGAATATCCGCAGACAGCACACCTTCGTAAGCACCGGATTCTTCCGTTTTCTCTGCCGTGATCGTTTTTTCTGTATTTGTATCCGGGTTTGTCAGCACAAAACTTACACTCTGTGCATTTCTCACATTTGCTTTTAAAGTAAATGCACTTGTGATTGCCATCTTAGAGAAAACATTGGCAAAATAACCTGCTGCATTTCCCTGATTTACATTTCTTACTTCTTTCTGGTCTGCATTTCCGTAAAAGTTTGTTCCATTCGCAAAAACAGAAAATTTTTCATTGTAGAATTCAATAAACTCGTTGATCAGTTCCTGTCCGTGGGTATCATCATATTTATATGGGACATAAAAGTTGGTATCTCCAAAATTTGCCCACAGTAAGAAGTACGGCATTCCGGTGTCAACTGCCACCTGATTAACCTGTTTGTACCAGTTGTGTCCTGCGATCGGATTTCCTTTTACTAAAATTCCTTCATTATCCGATCCATCGGCCTTCATCACCCTTACACCGGTTTCGGAAATTGCAGCTACTTTTCCTTTTGCGTCTGCAATATTCTTTACCACCTGACAGGTTTTCTTTAAATTGTCCACAAACTCGCCGGAATATTCTGCCGGATAAGTATTGTAATCATCATAGTAATCAAATGCAACGATATCCACACAGTCATCGCCCGGATAGCGGTCCATATACTCTTCCTCTGAAGTTAACGGACCATTTGGGGAATATACATAAATAAAGTTGTGTACTCCCTTTGATGCCAGATAATCCTGTGCGTACTGGAACAGCGCACGGTATGTCTCTTTATCGGTTGTCGCAGCACCCCACCAGAACCATCCGCCTGTATTTTCATGGAATGGACGGAATAAAACAGGAATATCGCCAAGTCCGTTTGCGTAATCTGCAATGATATCAAGATAGGTTGTAAACTGCGCATTGTATTTTCCACCCGGAAGTACTTCTGCGGAGCAGTTATTGCTCAGGTCTTTTGCCTCCGAAAAATCACACTGTGAAAAATCATATTTTCTCGCCGCATCCGGTGTTGCAATGATTTTTTCATTGCTCATATTCGGCATATGGGTGGATAATGTAATGATTGCACCCTCTGCAGCTGCTGCCTTGCTGATCTCGATAGATTTCTGAACTGCATCATCTACGTTATCAATTCCAAGTTCCACGCCTGTCAGTGCCAGCGAATCGATTCCGACCAGACCACTAATACTTCCGGTCACGTCCTTTGTATCCGAATAGACACCGTCTCTGGTTGAAACATGCTTGCTTGTGTCATTCTGATGTCCGAATAATACCTGGTCAGCAGCATCCACTCCTTTTAAATATGCATATAACGCTTTTGCTGAACCTGATGCATTCACATCCGAAAGTGTTACTTCTTCCGGCATACTGGACGTATCTGCAAGCACAGCCTCTCCTGCCGTCTCTGTGATCTCCGTATAATCGCCCGCTGCATTATACTGGGATAAAGTCAGGTTATCCAGATATACGCTTCCCAAAAAGGCAGTGCTCACACCAACTGTTCCAATCATCAGATCCGTGATCTTTGCAGTGTTTGGTGAGAATTTGACAGTGACCACTGCTTTCTTATATCCGTCACCGAGATCTGACGTTTCGATCTTTGCTTCTTTGTTGATGATCTCCACATCATCTGCTCCGTTTTTTGCAAAAATCTTTGCCTTAAAAGAACCGTCAAAAGCTTCCGGATAGATCATTTCATAGCTTAAAACATTATAAGCCGATACATCGAGTCCTTCTGCAAACGACTTTTTAATCTTTGCCTCACTCCATGTAAAACCTTCACAACCGGTATAATCGAGATCTGCCTTTAACATTTTGCTTCCCTGAAATTCAGCTACACTGATTCCTACCGCATTGTCGTACTGCCAGCCGCCTTCCTGCTCCCAGCCTGCACTGCTTCCTGTCTCTGCAGATTCAAAATCATCGATCACACTCGGATCTTTTGCAGGCAGTTCCGGCTGCGCTTCTGCCACACCGCTTAATGTAACATTGGAAAATGTACATGTTCCTGAAAAGCCCTGACCAATCAGTCGGAAATATACACCTTTTAAATCATCTGCATCCTTATCCTCAAACTTGATCGTAA
>OGHS01000640.1_pt1 | contig 14432 bp, 7 predicted proteins | sample 1571611 | NCBI WGS metagenome assembly OGHS01 (sample SAMEA2581944, study PRJEB24529) | metagenome | biome: Human gut stool | place: China | collected 2011 | reverse complement strand
CGGGGGCATGGAACGTTTCGGTTACTACTTCCCGGATGTGTTCAAAGTGCATTTTGCAATCTTCAAAGAATTGACGCTCCTTTTCCTTATCTTGTAGATCGGCGCAGGCAGCCAGTTCAATGGGGTAACGGCGGAAGGCCTTTTGCATACACGAAAGGTAGTCTACTTCTCCGTTTGCGTGGATCCATTCGTCCAGAAAGAGGTTGGCTATATTTCCTAATAATAATGGACGCGCATTTTCAATGGGTTGTAAACGTGCCAGAAAATAATTGGCCGGATGATGACCATACTCCCGGAAACACTCGGCGAGCGAGCTGATATCTATCAGATAGTCCGGTTCGAGAACGATGAAAGCAGGATTGAGTATTCCGTTGTCGTCTACGTTTATATCCAGGAGGTTGAGCTGTGCATGCTGCCAAAGGAGTTTGCATGTTTCTGCAAACTCTTCGTTGAATTGGGGGATATTGTAGCGCACCCGTAACGGTTCATCGGCGATACTGTCCAGTGGTGTTACATATAGGAAATGTTCATCGGAATGTTGGAAGCATACCCGCATACGTTCTATTTTTCTGCGAGTGGGCGGAGCGATGATATAAGTGGGATCTGTTTTGGGCAGCAATCTATATAATTCATCCGGAATGTCGGTTCCCGAGAGTTTTTTCAGGAAAAAAGCGAGAGTCTTTGCGTCGCGCAATAATTTTTCCCGTTCGGGCTCTGTTCTACGGTTCAGTACGCCATTTGAAGTCAGGCGGAAAGTATGCAGGCGATTCTGTTCTACGGCTGATAAACCGGTGCGTGCAGCTACAAAACTGATTCGTGCGGACAGGTCGGTCATTTGCAGGCTTTCGTTCTGCATCTGGCTACGGCAAAGGCGTTCGAGCAGGTCACGCATTTGTTTATAGGCTATGTCGAGCTTGTTATCATCGATGCGGCAGACAGTCAACAAAATATCAAACGATTCTTTTATCTCCTTATTTTCCATGCATGCAAAGATAATGCAAACCGAGAGTAGAATAAAATAAACAAGTTCATTTTATTATGTTAGGGTGTAGTTTGCCTTCGCTTGTAGTAAAGACAAGGAAAAGGGAAGTAACGTCAACTTCTTTTAATAAATAAAAAAAGCTGTGCCAACTACCTGTCGACACAGCTTTTACTATTTATAAACATTTATGTGTGGAAAGATTAATCCAATACGATAGGTTTGTATTTCGGAACTAATGCTTTCATAATCACCCATCCGAGCAAGTAAGATACTGCACAGATACAGAACATGATGAAATATCCGGCAGGTTTGCCTTCAAATCCCATGAATGTCATGTGGGTTTCGTCAGCATGCACAAATAATACGCCCGCACCGTATTGCATAAGCATAGAACCTACGCCACCGGCCATACCGCCGATACCTGTAATACTTGCAATTGCGGTTTTGGGGAACATATCGCCCACCGTAGAGAAGATATTGGCCGACCATGATTGGTGAGCCGCTCCACCGATACCGATTAAAATAACCGGGAACCACGGAGAAAGTGTTCCTAACGGCTGTGCCAACAATACTACCAATGGGAAGAATGCGAAAATCAACATCGCTTTCATACGGGCAGCATACGGGTTCATACCTGTCTTATTAATAAAGATAGTCGGAAGTTTACCACCGTAGATAGACAACATGGTCACCGCATACAACGTGAAAATCAATGCCATCCCCAATCCATCGGATGTCTTAATATCAAATTGGGTGTTCAGATAAGACGGAGTCCAGAACAGGAAGAACCACCACACACCGTCTGTCATAAACTTACCGGCGGCAAAAGCCCATGTCTGCTTGTATGTGAAGCATTGGAGGAAGCTCATTTTCTTTTCTTCCTTCACTTCTGCATTTGCGGGGATCTCACCTTCCTCAAACTTATCTTGTTCGATATAGTCCAATTCGGCTTTATTGACGTGCTTGCTCTTGTCGGGAGAAGTATACATGAATACCCACATTCCCATCCAGATAAAGCCGAGAGCACCGATAACGATAAAAGCCATTTCCCATCCCCAAGCCTTAGCGAGCAATGGGATAGATACGGGAGCGATCAGAGCACCGATAGAAGCACCGGCATTAAAAATGGAAGTTGCATAAGCGCGGTCTTTCTTCGGGAAATATTCGGCTGTTACTTTGATAGCTGCAGGGAAGTTACCGGCCTCACCAAGTGCAAGGATACAGCGTGCAGCCAGGAAACAGTACATACTTACGGTAGCCAGCACGACAACAACGTCTCCGGTAGCGGCCATCAGTTCGGCTGCGCTGTGCATACCTACGTATTGCTCGGTTACGATTCCGCAAAGTGCGTGCATACAAGCACCTGCCGACCATACGCCGATTGCCCAGAGATATCCTTTCTTGGTTCCCATCCAGTCGACAAAGCGTCCGGCAAACAACATGCAAATGGCATAGACAATAGAAAATACGGAAGTGATCGTACCATAGTGTACCTCATTCCAATGAAATTCCGGTTTGATAAATTCGTCCCAGGTCAATGAAAGAACCTGTCGGTCGAGATAATTGACTGTAGTAGCAAAGAATAGCATAGCACAGATGGTCCATCTGTAGTTTGTCATCTTTTCGCCTGTTTTTTGAAATGCATTCATGATAATGGATTTAAATAGATTTTGATTCGCTGACAAAGGTCGGTATTTCGACTGGATTTCATTTGTAAAAATTGGTCGAATTCATGTATTATCCGTTACATTATGTATGTAATTTGTTTCAAAGGGGGCGTCATAACGAATAATAAAACGCAAATTAACGCAGATTATCACAGAAGTAATTTTATAGGCCGTTGGTTAACCTATATATAATTAAAACAATCTGCGATAATTTGCGTTAATCTGCGTATTAACACATTCTCTTACTGATATGTAATTCAGAGCTGCGCAACGATTAGCGCATTTCTGTATATTTAATCTTGTCCATGTCTCCATAGTCCAGGTTTTCCCCCGCCATACCCCAGATAAACATATAGTTGCTGGTTCCGGCAGCGGCGTGGATAGACCATTCCGGTGACATGATAGCCTGTTCGTTCTGCATCCAGACGATACGTTCTTCCTGCGGTTCGCCCATGAAGTGGCAGATTGCATTGTCTGCCGGTACGTTGAAGTAGAAATATGCTTCGATACGACGGCTGTGAGTATGTGCAGGCATTGTATTCCATACGCTGCCCGGTTTCAATTCTGTCAGTCCCATCTGCAATTGGCAAGGACCTTCTTCAAGCACGTTGTTGACAATCAGCTGATTGATAACGCGGTCGTTGCTCTCTTCCATCTTTCCGGCAGGGAAAGAGTTCGCTTTCAGAGAACCTTTGCGTCCGTCGATTGTAATCAACTGAGTCTTGTATTCCTTGTGAGCAGTAGCCGAGTTGATGTAGAACTTAGCAGGATTGCTTGAATCTTTACTCTTGAAAGTCACTTTCTGTTTGCCTCTACCTACGTACAAAGCATCTTTGAATTTCAATGTGTATTCTTTACCGTCTACGGTTACGATACCTTCACCGCCAATGTTGATAACACCCAGTTCGCGGCGTTCCAAAAAGAATTTAGCTTTCAGCGGGTCGATAGTTTCCAATACCAGCTCTTTAGTTGCAGGAACTGCTCCACCGAAGATAAAACGGTCATACATGGAATATGTAACGTTGATTTCGTTCGGAACCATTACTTTTTCCATCAGGAAGCTACTACGCAGGCGGTTTGTATCATACGTTTTCACGTCTTGCGGATTGCAAGCCACTTGCATCTTGTAATTTACTTGGGCTGAAGCAGACATGGCTGCGATACCCAACATCATTGCAATTGCTACTCTTTTCATATTTCGAATTTTTATTGGATTATTATTATGTCATTGATTATTTGTTCTCTAATGCTTCTTTCGCATCTTTTCTAGTCATGCGGATACGGTTGTAAACAGCCATTCCGAGCGCAAGTATCACAAGGATAGCCGGGCCGACAATCTTCAGGCTGTAAGTCAGGTGGAAGATACCCCAGCAGAAGAGACTGGAAGCGAAGTCGAGCGCACCGCCTTCAAAGCCTGCGGGAATATTTACTGTCGGGTCACCCGTAGCTGCATATACGTCTTTGGCAGCCAGTGTGAAGAATCCTGCCAGTTCTGTAACGAAGTACAGACCTACTATCAAGGCTACCAGGCCGATGATGAATGATTTCACCACATTGCCTTTTGTGATAGGCAGAATCATCGGGAACAAGTAGAACATACCTGCCAGAGAAGCCAGCGGTAAGAAACGGTTGCCCGGAAGGATAACAGCCAGGAAGATAGTGACAGGAATCAAAAGCAGAGATACCACCAGTGTAGTAGGATGTCCGATCACCAAAGCGGGACTCATACCAATGCTTAAACCGGTGCTGTTCTTATATTTCTTGGCAATCAACTCGCGGGTAGCGTCGGAGATTGGTTTCAAACCTTCGATAAAGAGGCTGGTGATACGCGGAATCAATTCCATTACGGCTCCCATCTTGATACCCAATCCTAAAATGCCGGGAATGCTGTCCACTACTTCTTGCCAGCTTGCGCAACCCAGCGCTCCGATACCGCAACCGATTACGATACCCAGGAACAACGGTTCGCCCATCAGTCCGAATTTCTTTTTCATACCTTCCGAATCGATATTCAACTTATCGAATCCCGGAATCATATCAAGTAATTTATTGATAACAATAGCGAATGGAACAAAACTTTGGCAGAACGGCTGAGGAATAGAGATACCGTCCATTTTGTCATAAAACTTCTGGAAAGCGGGAGCAGTCATATCCGCCATTACAAGCGTGATGATGTAGCAGATGATAGCGGCGAAGAATCCCCAAAGAATACTGTCGGAAGCAAAATAAACGATCGCTCCGATAAAAGCGAAATGCCAGTAGTTCCAAAGGTCAATGTTGACAGTGCGTGTCGTTTTGGTAAGCAGCATCAGCAAGTTGACCCCCAAACAAACCGGAATAATAAAAGCACCGACAGATGTATTATAGGCTACTGCTGCCGCAGAAGGCCAACCCATGTCGAAAATACCCAATTCCAATCCGTATATTTCTACCATTTTACTCAGTGCAGGACCCAGACTGCTGGTAAGCAACGCTGTGACTACCGACAAACCGACGAAACCGACACCTACTAATAAACCGCTTTTCAGCGCTTTCGGTAGTTTAATACCGATACATACTCCTAAGACTGTGAAAATGACCGGCATCATTACTGCCGCTCCAAGACCGATAATGTACTTGAATACTTCTTCCATTCTGTTCTTTTTTCTCTGTTTTAATGATATATTACTGTGTTTCCCCAGAGGGTATTAGTTGTAAACCGTGCCAAAAGTACGACCTTTTCCGCTTTCTTCCAAAACGAAACTCTTAATTTATCAGATATTGCATCAAAAATGGACATTTTTGACGTTTACGTGCACAAAATTAGTCGTTTCCGTGCACGAAAAACAAAAAATACACCTAGTTGACTAAAAAATCCCATAGGCTTTGAAGGAAAAGCGCTACTTTCGTACCGTGAAAAGACCTGAATGTTTAATCCTTAAAATAGCAATCCATGAGACGAACTCTCTTTTCTGATTTTTTTATATTGTTTTTATTCATAACAACCGTTCCTTTAGTCTTGTCGGCTCAGCAGGTAGACAGCAAATTAGACAGCAAATTGCCCTGGTCGGTGAGGATGACTGAATCGGAAATGATCCGTTGCCCCGAATCCTGGCAGCTCGATTTCCAGCCGAAGTTGAAGTGGGACTATTGTCACGGACTTGAATTGGGGGCTATGCTTGATGTATATGATGCGTATGGCGATGAGAAGATTCGTGATTACGCCATCGCTTACGCGGACACAATGGTACATGAAGACGGGACGATTACCGCTTATAAGCTGACCGATTACAGTCTCGACCGCATCAACTCCGGTAAAATCCTTTTCCGTATTTATGAGCAGACGAAGAATCCTAAGTATAAGAAAGCGCTCGACTTGCTTTACAGCCAGTTTGAAGGGCAGCCTCGCAATGCGGATGGCGGCTTCTGGCACAAAAAGATTTACCCGCATCAGATGTGGTTGGACGGCATTTATATGGGAGCTCCTTTCTATGCTGAATATGCGTTCCGCAATAATCTTCCGCAGGCTTATGCGGATGTAATCAATCAGTTTGTAACCTGTGCCCGCCACACATACGATCCAAAGAACGGACTTTACCGCCATGCGACGGACGTGAGCCGCACCGAACGTTGGGCGGATCCCGTCACGGGGCAGTCCAAGCACACTTGGGGACGTGCGATGGGGTGGTATGCGATGGCTTTGGTTGATGCGCTGGAGTTTATTCCGAAGCATGAAGCCGGAAGAGATTCTCTGCTGGATATTTTGAATAATGTTGCCGTACAAGTGAAGAAACTTCAAGACCCGAAGACCGGAGGATGGTATCAGGTGATGGACAGAAGCGGGGATAAGGGGAATTATGTGGAATCTTCCTGCTCTGCTATGTTTATTTATTCCTTGTTCAAGGCGGTACGGCTGGGATATATTGATAAATCATATTTGAATGTGGCGCTGAAAGGCTATAAAGGTTTCCTGAATAATTTTATCGAAGTGGACAAGAATGGAGTGGTAACTGTCACGAAGGCTTGCGCGGTGGCAGGATTGGGAGGAAAAGTATACCGTTCAGGCGATTATGACTATTATATCAATGAAACGATTCGCAATAATGACCCGAAGGCGGTAGGTCCGTTCATAATGGCGAGTTTGGAATATGAACGTCTTTTGTCCTATGAGCAACAGCAAAAGCAAGACACGTTGGTTGTGTCACGTGATGGAACGGGTAAGTATCGTAATATCCAGGACGCTGTGGAGGCGGTACGCGCCTTTATGGATTATACGGTGACTATCTATATAAAGAAAGGGATATATAAAGAAAAGCTAGTGATTCCTTCGTGGGTGAAGAACGTGCAACTGGTAGGTGAAGATTCCGAAAAGACGATTATTACGTATGATGATCATGCCAATATCAATAAGATGGGAACATTCCGTACCTACACCGTGAAAGTGGAAGGCAGTGATATCACTTTCAAGGACTTGACGATTGAGAATAATGCCGCTCCTTTGGGGCAGGCAGTTGCCCTCCATACCGAAGGAGACCGGCTGATGTTTGTCGGCTGCCGCTTTCTTGGAAATCAAGATACCATTTATACAGGCTCGGAGGGTAGCCGTTTGCTGTTTACCAACTGCTATATAGAAGGTACTACTGATTTTATCTTCGGTCCTTCCACTGCACTTTTTGAGTATTGCGAGCTGCATAGCAAACGTGATTCGTATATCACTGCTGCTTCGACTCCTCAAAATGAAGAATTCGGCTATGTCTTTAAAAACTGCAAGCTGACGGCTGCTCCCGGAGTGAAAAAGGTCTATTTAGGTCGTCCTTGGCATATGCCGCTACGGCTTTTATTAATTGTGAGTTTGGCGGACATATCCGTCCCGAAGGTTGGCATAATTGGAAGAATCCGGAGAATGAGAGAACAGCCCGTTATGCGGAATTTGGAAACACAGGAGACGGTGCGGATACATCGGGACGCGTGGCATGGGGCAAACAGCTTACAAAGAAGGAAGCCTTGAGGTATACACCGGAGAATATTTTCAAAGAAAATAGCAATTGGTACCCTTACAAGTAAGAGAAATGGGGTAAACGGTCCTTTGCCGACTTGTTTCCACTTGTTTCGCCACAGCGAACTTTTTGTTTCACGGCATGAAACTTCGGTTTCATCGGTGTGAAACTGTAGTTTCACCGGTAAGAAACTCTAGTTTCATCAGTGAGAAACTTTAGTTTCAAGCGCTTGAAACTTTCTGTTCGGCTGCTTGAAACTCTTTGCTTTGTACCGGCAAACACTTATCTTTACGGTGATAAGCACTTGGCTTCACGGTGATAGGTGATAGAGGAAAACGTTTTTTTGTATGTAGGAGAGTAGTATAATTAAAGTAAGATAAGTATGAAAATACAAGGAAATAAAATGATATGGCTGCTGGCGGCGGCTTTTATCCTTTTGTCTGCATTCCGTGCGGATAAACCTGTTGTCACTATCTTTATGATTGGTGATTCGACGATGGCAAATAAAAAGATGGATGGGGGAAATCCCGAAAGGGGATGGGGAATGGTGCTTCCCGGTTTCTTTTCCGAAGATGTACGGATAGACAATCATGCCGCCAACGGGCGCAGTTCTAAAAGCTTTATTTCTGAAGGACGTTGGGAAAAAGTGATTTCTAAAGTGAAGAAAGGAGATTATGTCTTTATTCAGTTCGGGCATAATGATGAAAAAACGGATTCTACCCGTCATACCGATCCGGGAACTACTTTCGACGATAATCTCCGTCGGTTTGTCAACGAAACCCGTGCGAAAGGCGGTATCCCCGTACTATTCAATTCCATCGTCCGCCGTAACTTTGTTCAGCCGAAAGATGCTTCTATTGCGGAAGACATCCGACGGATACCCGGTGCATCCAAAGAGCAGCCCAAAGAAGGAACCGTTCTGTTCGATACTCATGGGGCATATCTGGATTCTCCCCGCAATGTTGCCAAAGAGTTGGGAGTGACCTTTATCGACTTGAATAAAATCACGCACGACTTGGTGCAGGGACTTGGTCCCGCAGAGTCGAAAAAGCTGTTCATGTTTGTAGAACCCAATCGGGTTCCGGCCTTTCCGAAGGGACGTGAGGACAATACTCATTTGAATATCTATGGGGCAAGAACCGTAGCGGGATTGGCGGTGAAAGCCATCGGCAAAGAGATTCCGGAATTGGCGAAATGTATCCGTCATTATGATTATGTGGTGGCTCAAGACGGCAGCGGTGATTTCTTCACTGTGCAGGAAGCCGTTAATGCTGTCCCCGACTTTCGCAAAAATGTACGTACCACAATCCTTGTCCGCAAAGGCACTTACAAAGAAAAGATAATCATCCCCGAAAGTAAGATTAATATCTCCCTGATTGGCGAAGATGGTACGATACTGACCAATGACGATTTCGCAAGCAAGAAGAACGTATTCGGTGAGAACATGGGAACTTCCGGTTCGTCCAGCTGTTACATCTATGCTCCTGATTTTTATGCCGAGAATATCACCTTCGAGAACTCTGCAGGTCCCGTGGGGCAAGCAGTTGCCTGTTTTGTTTCTGCCGACCGTGCCTATTTTAAGAACTGTAGTTTTCTCGGCTTCCAGGATACACTCTACACATACGGCAAGCAAAGCCGCCAATATTATGAGGACTGCTACATCGAAGGAACGGTCGATTTTATTTTCGGTTGGTCTACGGCTGTCTTCAATCGTTGCCGCATTCACAGCAAGGGGGATGGCTACGTCACTGCTCCTTCTACCGATAAAGGAAAGAAGTACGGTTACATTTTCTACGACTGTCGGCTGACGGCTGATGCGGAAGCTACAAAGGTCTATTTGTCACGTCCCTGGCGACCTTATGCACAGGCTGTATTTATTCGCTGCGAACTGGGTAAACATATTCTTCCTGTCGGCTGGAATAATTGGGGTAAGAAGGAAAACGAAAAGACAGTCTTTTATGCCGAATATGGCAGTAAGGGCGCAGGGGCCAATCCGCAAGCACGTGCGGCATTCTCCCGTCAGTTGAAAAATCTGAAAGGTTATGAGCCGGTAACAGTGCTGGCAGGAGACGATGGTTGGAATCCGGTGAGGGACGGAAACCGGTTGTTGGATGTGAAACGTTGATTATATCTCCCGATTCTGCAAAATAGCTGTTGAAGATAGCGCCAGAATGCAAGTATTTTTCTATCTTTACGGCACAGAATCGAGTGATATATGATAAAGAAAATCTTAATTTCCGTAATTCTATTGTTGGCTGTCGTATTCACGGCACATACACAGCAACATTGCTTCTTTACCCACTATTCTACAGAGGACGGATTGTCGCAGAACACAGTCATGAACATCCTTCAGGACCATAAAGACAATTTGTGGTTTGCTACTTGGGATGGTATCAACCGTTTTGACGGCTACACTTTCAAGACCTATAAGGCACGTCAGGGAGATTACATCAGTCTGACCAATAACAGGGTAGACCATATGTATGAGGATTGTTATGGTTTCCTCTGGCTGCTGACATACGACAACCGTGTCCATCGCTTCGATCCCAGAACGGAGACTTTCGAGCAAGTGCCCGCTGCGGGAGAAGAGGGAAGTACGTTCAATGTACATACCATTGAAGTAATGCCGAACGGGACTGTCTGGTTGTTGACCGACAATGACGGAGCGATCCGTATCCTGACCCATCCCGAAGAAAATAACCGCCTGACATGGGATATTTACTCCGGCAAGTCGGAATTGTTCCCTTCTTTCCATGTTTTTAAAGTCTATCAGGATAAAGCGGGAAACGATTGGCTGTTGACGGATAACGGATTGGGCTTGATTCGTCCGGGCACGCGGGAACCTGTTTCCTACTTTACGGAGACAAAAGGAAAGAACGGTGGCATGAACCAGGCTTTTTATGCGGCGCAGGAGAATGACGGACACATCCGTTTCGCTTCCGATCATGGACGCATCTGGTCTTATCGGAAAGAAGGTGGCGACTTTACATTGTTTGAACTGCCTACGAAGAGCCGCATCACCTCCATTCACGAAGTAGCTCCGGAGCAGACGGTGGTCACAACGGACTCGGATGGTTTCTTTACCTATCATCTGAAGACGAAAGCTGCCGTACATTATTCTTCTCTGACTTGCAAAGCGTTGCCCGACCGTCCGATTCTTTCGGCCTACGTAGACCGTTCTTCTGAAGTCTGGTTTGAACAGGAAGAACCGGGTGTCGTGGCTCATTTCAACCCGGCAACAGGAGTAGTCACCCGTGAACAGATTCTGATTGAATACAGTAATCCCGAACGTTCGCGTCCGGCTTTCCACATTTTTGAGGACGTGAACGGTTTCCTTTGGGTGCATCCATACGGTGGCGGTTTCTCTTTCTTCGACCGGCAAAAAGGGCGTCTGGTTCCTTTCTATAATGAATTGGGCAGTCACGACTGGCGTTTCTCCAATAAGATTCATTCGGCTTTTTCTGATAAACAAGGCAATCTATGGCTTTGTACGCACTCCAAAGGATTGGAAAAGGTGACGTATCGCAATGTTCCCTTTTCGATGATGATTCCTGTATTGCACGAGCATGAATCTCTGCATAACGAGGTGCGTGCTTTGTGCGAAGATAAGTTGGGTAACCTGTGGGTAGGAGTGAAAGACGGTATGCTCCGCCTGTATGATGTCCGCAGAACGTACAAAGGTTATCTGACGGAGAACGGTACTGTCTCTACCACCGGTACTCCGATGAGGGGAACCGCTTATTTCGTCATTCAGGATTCAAAAGGTATCATCTGGATTGCGACGAAAGGTGACGGACTGATCCGTGCCGAGTCCACCTCTCCGGACGGTATGTCCTACAGGCTGACCCGCTATCTTCATCAGGAGGATGATATGTACAGTTTGAGTGATAATAACGTGTATTGTGTGTACGAAGACCATCACGGGCGTATTTGGGTAGCTACTTTTGGCGGAGGTATCAATTATATCACGGAGGACAAGGACCGGAAGACTTTGTTTATTAATCATCGTAATAATCTGAAAGGTTATCCTATCGACCCTTGCTATAAGGCTCGCTTTATTACTTCCGACAATAACGGTCGCCTGTGGGTGGGAACTACTACGGGGGCTATCGCTTTCGACGAGAACTTTGAAAAACCGGAAGAAGTGGAGAAGATTAACAGCTATTTTTCTATCGCGTGCCGAACGACACGCAAAGTTTGAGCAACAATGACGTGCATTGGATTATCCCTACTCAAAATAAGGAACTTTATCTGGGAACATTCGGCGGCGGTCTCAACAAGCTGGTATCTATCGACAAAGACGGTCATGCTAAATTCGAGTCCTATTCGGTGCAGGATGGGCTTTCTTCGGATATTTTGCTTTCCATCCGCGAGGACCATAAACGGAATCTATGGATCAGTACTGAGAACGGGCTTTGCAAGTTCAGTCCGTCGGAAGAACGCTTCGAGAGTTTTGATGAACGCAGCATTACTTTTCCGGTGCGTTTCAGTGAGGCGGCCTCTACGCTGACTGCCAAAGGGAGTATGCTTTTCGGTGCCAGTGGCGGTGTCTTTATTTTCAATCCGGATTCTATCCACAAAAGCAGCTATGTTCCGTCTATCGTATTCTCCAAGTTGACGGTAGCCAATGAGAACGTCGTCCCCAGAGACGGCTCGTTGCTGAAAGTGGATATTGATGATACAGACCGGTTGGTGCTTTCGCATGACGAGAACATCTTTTCCATTCATTTTGCGGCATTGGACTACACCAATCCGCAGAATGTGCAGTATTCATATATTCTGGATCGTTTTGAAAAGCAGTGGACGTTTGCCGACAAGCAGCGGAGTGTGACTTATACGAACCTTCCGAAAGGGAAATATGTGCTCCGTGTCCGTTCTACCAACAGCGACGGGGTGTGGGTGGAGAATGAACGTGCGTTGGATATAGTGATTCTTCCTTCGTTTTGGGAGACCCCTGTGGCGTATGTGATGTATGTACTTTTTGTTTTGATTATTATCCTCGTGGCTGTTTATATCCTGTTCACGATTTATCGGTTGAAGCATGAGGTGTCGGTAGAGCAGCAGATCTCGGATATTAAGTTGCGCTTCTTTACGAATATTTCCCACGAATTGCGTACGCCGCTTACGTTGATAGCCGGACCGGTGGAGCAGGTGCTGAAGAATGATAAATTGCCGGCCGACGCACGGGAGCAGTTGGTGGTGGTAGAAAGGAACACCAGTCGGATGCTTCGTCTCGTCAATCAGATATTGGACTTCCGCAAGATTCAGAACAAGAAGATGAAGATGCAGGTGCAGCGTGTGGATGTCGTGGCGTTCGTCCGTAAGGTGATGGATAACTTCGAGGCTGTCGCCGAAGAGCACCGGATTGATTTCTTGTTTGAGACGGAAAAGGAACATCTTTATCTTTGGGTGGATGCGGATAAGCTGGAGAAGATTGTGTTTAACTTGCTTTCCAATGCTTTTAAATATACGCCGAACGGGAAGATGATTACGATTTTTATCCGCGAGGATGAAGAAATCGTTTCCATCGGTGTACAGGATCAAGGTATCGGTATAGCCGAGAACAAGAAGAAATCGCTGTTTGTCCGTTTTGAGAATCTGGTGGATAAGAATCTTTTCAATCAGGCGAGCACGGGTATCGGGCTCTCGCTGGTGAAGGAACTCGTAGAGATGCATCAGGCTACTATCAGTGTTGACAGCCGTTTGGGAGAGGGCAGTTGTTTCAAAGTGGATTTCCTGAAAGGGAAAGAACATTACGATAAAGAGGTTGAGTTTATCCTCGAAGATACCGACGCTCCGATGGAAATGGGACAGGTGGTGGATTTGGCCAATTCCTCCATTCAGTCCGAAAGGTTGGTTGCGGATGCGGAGGAGGTGGGGACCGCTTCTTCTGTGGTAGAAGAACAGGAAACGGAAGAGGGAAACGCTAAGGAACTGATGTTATTAGTGGAGGATAATCAAGAGTTGCGGGTATTTTTGCGTAGCATATTCGCTTCGAATTATCGGGTGGTGGAGGCTGCCGATGGCATGGAAGGATGGAGCAAGGCGTTGAAGTACGTACCGGATATTATTATCAGCGATGTCATGATGCCGGAGAAGAATGGTATCGAGATGACACGTGAACTCCGGGCGGATATGACGACCAGCCATATACCTATTATCTTGTTAACGGCCAAGACTACGATCGAGAGTAAACTGGAGGGGTTGGAATATGGCGCGGATGATTACATAACGAAGCCTTTCAGTGCGACTTATTTGCAGGCGCGTGTGGAGAACTTGCTGTCGCAGCGAAAGAAGTTGCAGAGTTTCTATCGGGAGAATTTGCTGAATATAACGGTTGCGGACTCGAACGGTAGTTTGTCCGGTGTATCCACAACGTCCGAAACGGCTGTCGGGGGGATCTCTGAAGCACAGAAGAACGATGTGGACGGACAGGTGCCGGAGGTTCCGGTGATGTCTCCCAACGATCGTAAGTTTATGGATAAGTTGGTCGAACTGATGGAAAAGAATATGGATAACGGAGAGTTGGTTGTCGACGATCTGGTCAGTGAACTGGCAGTCAGCCGTTCGGTATTCTTTAAGAAACTGAAGACCTTGACGGGACTGGCGCCTATTGAGTTTATAAAGGAGATGCGTATGAAGCGTGCCGTGCAGTTGATAGAGACGGGTGAGTTTAATATGACGCAGATTTCATATATGGTCGGTATTAATGATCCGCGTTATTTCAGTAAATGTTTCAAGGCGCAAGTTGGAATGACGCCTACGGAGTATCGGGATAAAGTAGGAAGATAATAAGAAAGGCTATCA
>OGHS01000638.1_pt1 | contig 14463 bp, 11 predicted proteins | sample 1571611 | NCBI WGS metagenome assembly OGHS01 (sample SAMEA2581944, study PRJEB24529) | metagenome | biome: Human gut stool | place: China | collected 2011 | reverse complement strand
GCCGGGCGTTTTATCATGGCTTTTTAGTGTGTTATTCCGTAAGATCGGCTGGATCAAAGAAGGCGATATGAGGCTGGACTTATAAATCCATAAAAGTTTAGAAATAAATCCACCATAATGAGGAAAGTATGGTATACTGTAAACAGTAGTCATTACAGGAATAATATGCATGAAATTGCATTTTACTCCGCAAAACAAGGAGGATTTTTATGGAAAAGCCATTCACCTTAAGTGAGGGCGTTGACAGTTGGAATACGATTATTTTTTTATATAATTCCGCATTGAAGGAAGTACGCACAAAAGTTGAAATCTTAAACGATGAGTTTCAGCAGGTACATCAGTACAACCCAATAGAATATATCAAGTCAAGGATCAAGACGCCTGAGAGTATTGTGAAAAAGTTAAAGCGTTACGGATATGAGTCATCGATCGATAACATGGTCAATTATGTCAATGACATTGCAGGTATCCGTATTGTCTGCTCTTTTACTTCTGATATTTATAAGCTTGCAGAGATGATTGGAAAACAGAATGATCTGACCGTTATTTCCATCAAGGATTATATTAAAAATCCAAAGGAGAGCGGTTATAAAAGTTATCATATGCTTGTGACTGTTCCGATATTTTTATCGGACCGCGTGATCGATACCAAGGTGGAGATACAGATCCGGACGATGGCGATGGATTTCTGGGCAAGCTTAGAGCATAAGATCTATTACAAATTTGAGGGAAATGCACCCGGCTATATCAGCAGGGATCTAAGAGAATGTTCCGATATTGTTTCTATGCTGGATGCAAAGATGCTCCAGCTAAATGAAGCAATTATACAGGCGAAAGAAGCACAGGAGGAGCAGACGGGTGCAGTATAATTATGACTTCGAGATTATGTCGCTCGTCATTTTTGCGGTTATCAGCGGTCATTTCCTGTTGATCAGACAGTTTCCAACGGTTAAGTCAAAAGTATTTGGCAGACTGCTTGGGGTGTGTCTTGGCGAGTGTATCGCAAATATTTTATCATGTATTGGACTGGCAAATGCAGCAATCGTTCCATTAATCTGGAACGAATTGTTTACGTTTGCTTTTTTTGCGTTAGAGGGAGCGGCTTCTTATCTGATGTTCCGCTATATGGAAGAGGTATGCAGCTTTTCCGGAGTAGCAGGTCGAATGATAAAATACATGGGAAAAGTCCCGTTTTTCTTTTTCGAGATCATGCTTTTAGCGACGCCGTGGATGGGCTTTTTCTTTTATTTTAAAGATGGCAGCTATTATCAGGGAAATTTTGCATGGTTTGGCTATGTGTATATTGGATACTATTTTTTTATGAACCTGCTTCTTATATTTTTGGGGAGAGCGCGTATTGAGACGCGGATCAAGGTAATCGTTATCTTATACAGTATTGTGGCAGTTCTTATGGTGGTGCTTCAGTATGAGAGAAAAGAAATGCTGCTTACCAGTGCGGCAAATATGCTGTTTATTCTGATGATCTATATGGCAATGCAGAATCCGTCTGCTTATATTGACAGTGAAACCGGAACCAGTGATGAGCAGGCATTTCTGATCCAGATGAAAAATGTAACGGAGCAATCCGGGAAAAAAGTATTTCTTGTGGTACATATCAGACAGATGCATCATATCGAAATGCTTTTAGGATATGAAAACAGCAGGCGGCTGCTTGCCGAAGTGGGACATTATCTTACCGCACTGTGTGGAAAGTTCTGTGTGTTTCGCAATGCGGAGAATACATTTACCATCCTGCTGGATGAGGGAAAAGAAGAACACATAAAGGGGCAGATCAAAAAAAGATTTGAACAGGATTTTCATGTGTCTGGCAATTCGATTTCTTTAAACGAGGTCATGATCACCCTGCATTATCCGAGAGATTTTTGTTCTCTGGCAGAGTACAGGGCACTGTATGGATATTTGCTGGAAGCGGCACAAAATTCAGGGAAACAGGTCTTTTTTGAGGTGGATGAAGCCGTAAAAAAAGACTATTACCGCAGAAATAAGGTAGAGCAGGCGGTGGATCGTGCAATTACGGAAAACAGATTTGAAGTATATTATCAGCCGATCTATTCACTGAAAGAAAAATGTGTTGTATCATTAGAGGCGCTGGTGCGTCTGAAGGATGAAAAACTTGGAGCCATTCCACCGGATGAGTTTATTCCGTTGGCGGAGCAAAACGGAACGATCACACAGATCAGTGAGATCGTACTTGAAGAGTGCTGTCGTTTTCTGGCAAAACATGTGCTTCCGAACCCATCACTTGGAATACGGACGATCCATGTAAATATTGCTGCAGCGCAGTGTCTGAACCGGAATCTGAAAGAAAGCATACTGCCAGTGTTAGAGCGTTATTATGTGCCGGCACATATGATCACACTGGAGCTGACAGAGCGGACAGCGATTGAAGCGCCAAAGCTGATGTTATGGCACATGCAGGAGTTTGGCAAAATCGGCATGGGGTTTGCAATGGATGACTATGGAAACGGCAATTCAAACTGTTCTTATCTGATCCGTTTTCCATTTCGGGAAATCAAGATTGATAAAGACATGACCTGGTCCTATTTTGAAAATCCAACTGCAAAAATCGTGATTGAAAATGAAATAAAGACGATACAAAAACTCGGTCTCCCGCTGATCATGGAGGGCGTGGAAAAGAAAGAACAGAGTGATGCCCTAGAGACGCTTGGTGTGGATATGATCCAGGGATATTATTACGGGAAACCGATGCCGGAGACGGAGTGTCTGCGCTATATCAGAAGAATGCATTCTGCCAAAGAGGAATATGGAAAGAGTTGATGGAAAGTTTATGTTAAAAATAGCATTTTGTGATGATGATTTAGAGATATTAAAAGAACTTGGTATCTTATTGGACAAATATAAAAAAGAAAGAGACGAAGACCTTACCTGTACGGTATTTCAGAGTCCCTTAGAGTTACTGGCCGCGATTGAGAAAGGGTTTTCTTTCGATATTTTATTTTTGGACATTTTAATGCCGGGGGAAAACGGAACTGAGACTGCAAAAGAAATCAGACAGTATGATAATAATATGAAAATTATTTTTCTTACCTCATCTCCGGAGTTTGCAGTACAGTCTTATACGGTCGGGGCATATTTTTATCAGTTAAAGCCAGTCTGGGAGGAAAGCTTTTTCCAGCTGATGGATTCCGTGCTTGCAGAGTGCACAAAGACACAGGAAAACAGTCTGATTCTGCGGAGCAAAGAAGGAATTACAAGAATTGACCTTGAAAAGTTAGAATATTGTGAAGTGATAGGACGGACGCTCTTTTTTCATCTCGGAAATGGAAAAGTATTTGAGAGTGTCGGCAGTTTAGACGATTTATTTTTGCAGTTAAAGCCTTATGGCAATTTTTTACGGCCACATCGGTCATTTCTGGTAAATATGGATTATATACAGAATATTTCTTACCGTGCAATTAAACTGATAAGTCTTGCAGAAATACCAATCCCGCATGGAAAATGCTCGGAGATAAAGAATAAATATCTCGAGTATGCGTTTAACAGAAAGCAGGTATTTTTATCATGAATCTTCTTTATGTAACAAATGGTGCAGCAGTCGGGATATTCGGCATGGTTTTGTCCGGGGCTTTTTGTGATATTCACTGGACGAAAGAAAAACGGGAATTTCTTGTTGGAAGTATTTTTGTGCTGCTTGCCATACAGGGCGTGATGTATCTGTTGGCCGGGGCAGCGACGATCCGTTATCTTTATCCTGTGATCACACATGTCCCGATGTGTATTGCCCTTTACATTTTAACGAAAAAACGTCTGTGGACAGTGATTTCCGTGCTGACTGCTTATCTCTGCTGTCAGCTTCGCAGGTGGGTGGCACTTTTTATAATGGCTGTGTTTGTGAACAGTGAAACGGTGCAAAATGTGACGGAACTGATTGTTACACTGCCGTTATTATTTCTTTTACTGCGCTTTGTGGCACCTTCGGTGCGGGCAATATCAAATTATCCCGTGTCAATACAGCTTCAGTTCGGGTTGATTCCGGCATTGGGCTACGGCTTTGATTACCTGACGAGAGTTTATACGGATTTACTTTCAGAAGGTATACCGGCGGCAGTGGAATTTATGCCGTTCGTCTGCTGTATTGCTTATCTGGTGTTTGTGCTTCGTACTTCAGAGGAGGAGCGGAAGAAAAATGAACTTGAGCAGATGCAGAGCTGTCTGAATCTCCAGATTTCCCAGGCGGTCCGCGAGATTGAGACTTTGAGGGAGTCGCAGAAAGATGCCAGTACCTACCGGCATGATTTAAGACATCATATGCAGCATCTGTTATCATGTATCGAGAATGGAAAAATTGAACAGGCAGAAGGCTACATTCATGAAGTATGTGCGCAGATTGAGGCAGGCAGGGTAAAAAATTACTGTGAGAATGAGACGGTCAATCTTATTTTTTCCTCTTTTGCAGGAAGGGCGGAAAGTGCTGGTGCCACAATGAACATAAAAGCGGTGGTGCCATATATTCTTCCGGTTTCGGAGACAGATTTGTGTGTGCTTTTATCAAATGCGTTAGAAAATGCACTCCATGCGTGTACCGCACAGGAGCAGAAGGGAACGATAGATATTTTAGCGTATGAGAAGAACGGGAGGTTCTTTTTTCAGGTCACGAATCCATGCAGAAAAGAAGTAGCATTTGAAAACGGTGTTCCGGTTACCGACCGGCCGGGGCATGGAATCGGCGTACGCAGTATTTGTGCAATTGTTGACCGGTATGGCGGTATGTACAGCTTTCTGGTAGAAGATAATAAATTTATTTTACGCGTTTCTTTATAAGGTGCAGCTTTATGCTGCACTTTAAAAGAAACAACAAAACTACATATGAAAAATAAAAAGATGTCGATTGAGTGCACATTATAGTCGATTCAGAACAAGTTAATCCACTGCAGCACAAAATACGGTACATTAATGTCAACAGAGAGAAATGAAAAACAAATGACAAAGGAGAGAAAAATTATGAAAAGAAAAATTTTAGCAATTATGTTGAGTTCAATGCTGGCATTCTCTTTTACCGCCTGCGGGAATACCGAGGAGACTGCTGATGGCACAGTGACAAACGCAGAGGCAGATGTAGATGTGGCAGATACTGGCACTGATGCGGAGACCGATGCGGCAGAGAACGATGCAGCAGATATTGTTGTGGACACAGAGACAGCAGATGCACAAAGCGAAGATGTGGAAACAGATTCTACCGAAGACTTATTCTGCCTGCTTGATGTGCCGATTTTAGAGATGCCGGACTTAGCAGGAACAACCTGGAGTTTCTGTGGGGGTAACCTTGGCGGTGTGCAAATGACACAGGACGATTATGATGCTGCATTAGAGCAGTATGGCGGAAAATTGGAGATCGTGTTTAGCGATGATGGTTCCACTGTACAGATGGTACAGGGAGGTGGAACGTTAGACGGTGTCTGCGAATATCATTATGAGGATGAAGGTGTGCGTTTAACATTTGACAATAACGGCACAGATCTGGTATACGCCTGCGTGTTTGCAGATTTTGACGGACTGACAATGGTAGCATTGTCCGATACTTCCGGATACAATGCGGTATATTTTGTACAGTAAAGGAGTATTTGAATGGAAATATCTGTAATTGTTTGTTTGCTTGTGATTTTACTTGCCATATGGATTGTTTCTGTACGGAAAAAATTAGCAATCATGGATGAAAATATCAATCATTCCATGAATCAGATCGGAGTGCAGCTTTCGTCACGGTTTGATGCGTTACTTTCCCTGCTTGATTTTACAAAAAAATATGCAGGATACGAGGCACAGACACTTACGGATGAAGTAAATGAAAAACGGTGTATCATTATGGAAACTTCCACACCGGAGGAGGTTTTGCGACAGGAAGGTGTGATAAACGAGGTGCTTTTCCGGACACAGACGGTTTTAGAAGAATATCCGGGTTCGACTGATGAAAATGAATACATCAAATGTATGGACGCGGTAGAGTGTTATGAAAAAATGGTGCAGACCAGCCGGCTGATTTATAATGATTCGGTGACAAAATTAAACAGAGAGCTTCACATTTTTCCAACCAGTGTACTTGCACATATGCTCGGATTTGAAAAACGGGATTATCTGGTAGAAAATTAGCAGAAAAGGAGATGCAAAGGATGAATAAGTTACACAGAAGCAGGTACATAAATGTAGTTGTATCAATGATGATGGCATTTTTGATGCTTGCTGCAATGGGAACGACACAGGTACATGCAGCACAATATACAACAGGAACGATTGATCCTGCCGAATTGAAAGCTGGAGATGTGGTTTACAGGGGGGTTCAGTTAACGGTAGACAGACAGATTGTGGTTTGTAAAAAGTGCAATATGATATGGATTACGACGGGCACGGATTACGGTACTGGAGACATGAAACGCTCTGAGGTGGTGGCTACGGAAGCCCATAAGGATCATCCGGATAAGGTGGGGTATAGCGAGTTTAACTGGTATTTTAATCTTGACAGCTCCGGCCCATTGTTAAAAAATACGCCATATACGATCGTAGAAAATGCTAACATTAAATACACGATTACCTATAATACAAACGGTGGCAGTCAGATAGCAGAGGGAAATCAGACGAACCTGCCTGATCCGCTGCCAGCTGCGACGAAAGATGGATATGATTTTGCCGGCTGGTATACAGATGCAGATTTTACGACGATTGCGCGGCCGGGACAGGCACTTACTGCCGACACGACTCTTTATGCAAAATGGGTAGAACACAGGCACACATTCAAGAATGAGTGGAGCAGCAATGATACTTTCCATTGGCATGCTGCCACGTGTGAACACACCACAGAGAAAAAGGATGAGGCAGCTCATATTTATGGAACAGCAGGTGCGGAAAGATATACCTGTAGTGTCTGCAAATATGTAAGTGAAACAAGAAAAAAAGAAGCTGAGGCTGCAGATAAAAAGAATACGGAAAGGGAACCGGTAAAAGTAAAAAGGACAGAGGCAAAAGACGCAGCATTAAATTCGAAATTTAATGTGAAAGCAGGAAAGACGGTCAAGGTAACTTGGGGAAAAGTTAAAGATGCAGATGGTTATGATGTTTATATGGCATACTGCGGAAAAGATAAGGAAAAGGTTGTAAAGTCCGTAAAGGCAGCGGATAGTTTATCTGTTGAGATCAGCAAATTGAAAAAGAAAGGAATCAATCAGAAAAAAAATATAAAATGTCATGTTCTTGCATATAAGATGGTTGATGGCAAAAAAGTAACAGTTGCGAAATCGATCACGATACATGCAGCAGGAAAGAAGAATAAATCAGTAACAGATGCAAAAAGCATTAAACTGAAAAAGACTTCTTATGTATTGGCAAAAGGGAAAAAAGCTGTCGTAAAAGCTTCGATTGTCAAGAAGGATAAGAAACGTCCGATCATTAATCATATATCGGAATTCCGATATGCTACATCAGACAGTAAAGTGGCAGTGGTATCTAAAAATGGTAAGATCACCGCGAAAGGAAAAGGATCCTGTTCTATATATGTATATGCAACAAACGGATGTGCACAAAAAATAAAAGTTGTGGTCAAATAAGAGAGACAGGTATAAAGTGAAAATGAATGTGTAGGAGAAAAGCTGCCAATGATAGTGATAATATCATTAGGCAGCTTTTTATAATGAACAAAGGAAAAAGAAAACGTGTATTTTGACTGGATTATATAGTATAATATATTCCGTGTCTGAGAGAGAAATAAAACATAAGAGGATAGTGCGTGTGAAAAATAAGATTTTTCACACGCAAGAATGGGGATTAAGATGAGAATAGGATTTGATAATGACAAATATTTAAAAATTCAGTCGGAGCATATCAAAGAACGCATCAGCCAGTTCGGTGATAAGCTGTATCTGGAATTTGGCGGAAAATTATTTGATGACTACCATGCGTCTAGGGTATTGCCTGGATTTGCACCGGACAGTAAGCTCCAGATGCTGATGCAGCTTTCGGATGTTGCAGAAATCGTAATTGTGATCAGTGCGGCGGATATTGAGAAAAACAAGGTGCGTGGAGACCTTGGCATTACTTATGATGTGGATGTTGTCCGTCTGATCGGAGAGTTTGAGAAAAAAGGACTCTATGTCGGAAGTGTGGTCATCACACAGTTTGCCGGACAAAATGGTGCAGTGCAGTTTCGGGAAAAACTCGAAAAACGTGGAATCAAAGTATATCAGCATTATAAGATCGAGGGGTATCCGTCGAATATTCCACTGATCGTCAGCGAGAATGGTTTTGGAAAAAATGATTATATTGAGACGACAAGACCGCTTGTGGTTATTACTGCGCCGGGGCCTGGAAGCGGAAAAATGGCAACCTGTCTTTCACAGCTTTATCATGAAAACATTCGCGGAACCAAAGCCGGCTATGCGAAGTTCGAGACATTCCCAATCTGGAATCTTCCGTTGAAGCACCCGGTCAACCTTGCATATGAGGCTGCAACAGCAGACTTAAATGATGTGAATATGATTGACCCGTTCCATCTGGAAGCATATGGAAAGACAACGGTAAATTATAATCGTGATATAGAAATATTCCCTGTTTTAAATGCCATTTTTGAGGGAATTTACGGTGAAAATACCTATTACAAATCGCCGACTGATATGGGAGTAAATATGGCAGGAAACTGCATCATCGATGATGAAGCCTGCTGCGTGGCATCTAAAATGGAAATTATCAGACGTTATTACACCGCAGTGAATAAGCTGGTAAGAGAAGAAGCGACCGAAAATGAAGTTTACAAGATCGAGCTTCTAATGAAACAGGCGAAGATTACAACAGACGACAGAAAAGTTACCGTTGCCGCAAAGAAGCGTGCGGAGGAATCAGGTGTTCCGACCGCAGCGATCGAACTTTCGGATGGAACGATCATTACATCAAAAACGTCTGATTTCCTTGGAGCATCAGCAGCATTGCTTTTAAATGCTTTAAAATATTTAGCTGGAATTGAACATGACGAGAAGCTGATCCGCCCGGAGGCAATTGAGCCGATTCAGGATCTGAAAGTACGTTTCTTAGGAGGAAAGAATCCAAGACTTCACACAGACGAGGTTTTGATTGCGTTATCTCTCGCGGCGGTTTCCAATGAAAATGCAAAATGCGCCATTGAGCAGATCCCTGCACTCCGTGGCTGTCAGGTGCATACGTCGGTTATGCTTTCCGAGGTGGATATTAAAATCTTCAAAAAACTGGGTGTGGATCTGACAAGTGAACCGGTACGCAGTGGATTGAAGCTGTACTAAATTTATTTGATGTATCATGAGCCATAGAATAAAGTGAAAGAGGAAATACATGAATCTGATTAATATAGAGAATCTGACAAAGGTCTATACCGAAAGAAAGTTATTTGATGGCGCGTCATTTTCGCTGCAGGATGGGGAGAAAGTCGGTATCATTGGCGTCAATGGAACCGGAAAGACAACACTTCTGCGGATGATCATGGGGGAAGAGGAGACAGACGAAGGAACCGTTACGACGGCTAACCATGTGGTAATGCGTTATCTGCCGCAGCATCCGGAATTTGATCCGGAAAAAAGCAGTCTGGAATGTGTACTGGAAGGAAATGTGACAGATGAAAACCGCTGGTCTGTTGAAAGTGATGCCAAGGCAATGATGACCCGGCTTGGAATTAAAGATTTCATGCAGCCTGCGGGACAATTATCCGGTGGACAAAGAAAGCGTCTGGCATTGATATCGGTACTTCTTTCCCCGGCAGATATTCTTCTGTTAGATGAGCCTACGAACCATTTAGATAATGATATGGCAGACTGGCTGGAGGATTATCTGAAAAAATGGAAAGGGGCGTTCCTCATGGTCACCCATGACCGGTATTTTCTTGACAGCGTGACAAACCGGATCGTGGAGCTCGATAACGGAAAACTCTACAGCTATCAGGCAAACTATGAAGGTTTTCTGGAGCTGAAGGCAGAGCGCATGGATATGGAAAAGGCCTCTGAGCGCAAACGTCAGTCGATCCTGCGTGTGGAACTGGAATGGATACAAAGGGGAGCAAGGGCACGTTCTACAAAACAGAAAGCACGCATCCAGCGTTATGAAGAGCTGAGAGATCGTGAAAATCCGGGGCAGGATTCACAGATGGAATTAAGTTCTATTTCTACAAGAATGGGAAAAACGACCGTGGAGCTGGAAAATATCTGCAAGGCTTATGGAGACAGAAAACTGATCGAGGATTTTTCTTATATCTTTTTGAAGGGAGACAGAGTTGGATTTATCGGACCAAACGGTTGTGGCAAGTCTACTCTGATGAAAATTATTGCAGGTATTCCGCAGGACTCCGGACAGGTCATTATCGGACAGACTGTGAAAATGGGATATTATGCGCAGGAAATAGCCTCAGAAAAAAATGAGGATGAAAATGAAATTGATCTGTCATATATGGACCCAAATCAGAGAGTGATTGATTATGTAAAGGATACAGCAGAATATATTCAGACTGTGGACGGAGTCATATCTGCATCTGTTTTATTGGAGCGTTTCTTATTTCCGCCGGAAAAACAGTACAGTCCGATTGGAAAACTGTCCGGCGGGGAAAAGAAAAGATTAAATCTGCTTCGGGTACTGGCGACATCCCCGAACTTTATTCTGCTGGATGAGCCTACAAACAATCTTGATATAGCTACGCTGACAATTTTAGAGGACTATCTGGATCGTTACGATGGCATTGTTGTCACGGTATCGCATGACCGCTATTTCCTTGATAGAACAATGAAGCGTATCTTTGCCTTTGAGGGAGACGGAAAACTGAAACAATATGAAGGCGGCTATACAGATTATGTAAACCGACTTGCGGCAGAGGGCAGGACACCGGGTGGAAACATTGCGGCGCGGTCTGCTGGTGCCGATATATCGGGTAATTCACAAAACCAGAAATCCGAAGAAAGTGTGATCGAAAAAAATGATTCGACTGCAACCTGGAAGCAAAAAAAGAAACTGAAATTCAGCTATAAAGAGCAGAAAGAATACGAGACGATCGAGGATGATATTGCAGCACTCGAACTAAAGTTAGAAGATTTAGATAACGAGATGGCAGCGAATGCCACCAATGCAGCAAAGCTGCGGGAGCTGGTTGAGGAGAAAGAAAACGCAGAGAAAATGTTAGAAGAAAAGATGGACAGGTGGGAGTATTTAGAAGAGCTGGCGGCAAAGATCGCAGGGCAGCAGAGCTAGTGTACTGAATCATTGATACAGTACACTGGAAAGCCTGCCTGTCAGTCCACGTTCAGGACAAATGTATTCTTGCCGTTCTCTTTTGCCTGATACATTGCCAGATCTGCCTTGCGGATTAGCTGTGTATAGTCAAGCGTATCGCCCTGGGACATGACAATGCCGATACTGCACGGCACCGGCAGCACCTCGCCGGTCTGTTCGTTTACATGCTGCGTGCGCAGAATCTCAAGAATTTTGTCGGCATTATGCCGGATGCGTTCCGGTTCTAACTCACCGGCATAGCAAAATGCAAACTCGTCCCCTCCGATCCTGCCGACTGCACCGTGTATGTTTTCTTTAAGTGTCTGCGCTACGAACTGGATGACAGCATCGCCCTCCTGATGACCGTAATTGGTATTATAATCCCTGAAATCATCGATATCGACAAAGCCGAATGTGATCTGTTCATGGCTTTCAACCGCCCTTTGCACCATCGAAAGCATCTCTTTTTCAATCGCTTTTTTATTTTTGATACCGGTCAGAGGGTCGTTCTCTGCCATCTGTAAAAGTTTCTGCTGACGCTCTTTTTCTTTCCGGTCTGCCTGTTCCACATAGTCTAACAGCTCGTTGATACCCGCAGCCAGTTCACCTGTCTCATGTTTTTCCTGAATGTGAACGCGCAGGGAATAATCCTCACTTTCCCTGATTTGCGCAAATACCTGCAGAATATGGGTAATCGGTGCGAAAATTTTCTTTGTCATAAAATACTGTGTACAGCACACGCCGATGATGAGTGCAGAAAGACCGAGCGTGATCAGCATGCCATAGGTTCTTCCAGTCTGCTTCTGTGCACTCAGATTTTCAGTCACACGGATGCCCCAGCAGGTATTTTCCACATCGGAATAATATGTAATATAATCCTGTCTGTGATAGCGGTAGCGCACATAACCGGACGGATTTTTCTCATGGTCGATCGCATCCCATTTTTTCTGAAAATCATTGCGGTCGGAACTTTTAGAGACAAATGTCTTTAAGCTTCTCTTGTTTTTTGTGTCACCTGCCGTGATGATCGCCCCATTGCCGTCGAGAAGATAGAAAGTTCCATCTGCAAGAGTGTCCATATTCAGCCGCAGGTCGTCAAAATATGCCGTATCCAGCTCCTCCATCACATAGCCGATCAGTTCATTATTATAATAGACGCCGGTATAGGCGGGCACGACATTTTTCCTGCCGTCATCTGTTATACGCTCATACACGTCACCGATAATAAATTCGCCGGTCTGATATTTAGGATCGACATCTTTCATTGCACTGACAGTGCCCGGTTCGTACTCTTCACTTGAACTGACCACATGAAAATTCCGGTTTACCACAGAGATGCTCGCTACAAAGATACTGTATTTTTTGCGTTCCTTCAGCAGATTGTCTACATAGTTTCGTGCCAGAGGGCTTTCATTTTCCCTTAGACTGTAAAGGATCGCGTTCTGCGTCAGCTGATAACTCGCGATCATGTCCATCTCGTTATTGCGGTCCTGCGTAAAGTTTTTGATATTCATCACCTGATTTTCGCTGATCGCCCGCACATTCTGCTCCGTCAGCTCATCAATCTTGCGGTTCGTTTCATAAATGGAAAATATTCCGAAGATACCAAGCGGTACCAGGGTAAAAAGTAAAAGTAACCCTAAAATACTATGTTTTAATTTCATGCTCGCAGCTTCCTCCATCTGTTATCTATTTTATAGCTAAACTGCTGTTTCCGTCAACTGTTGCCCCAGTGTTGTACACAACCCCTGAAAAATATCGAAAGGATTTTTTTTCCCGCGTGGATAAGATTTCGATATGATTGAAAACGGTCATAAAATCAATCGTAAAAAAATACGATTGTTTTTATGATTGATTTTGCATATAATCAATACAATGAAATTGGAAAGAAAACAGTTAGTATGCAAAGGCAGGAAGGACACTCACAAATGAAAGACAAAAGCGAAACTTCAACAACAGATTTGATTATACTTTTTTTCCTTCTGTTCATTATTTCAAATATTTTATTTGCTGTTGCCTGTATGCTGCTCAGTGATGACGCAGAGTCGAATTTGAAGCTGATAAAAGATTTTGCGATCAGCACGGGAAGTCTGGTCGGAATAAACATAGTCGGATTGATACTGATTGAATGTTTTGAAAGAATTGAAAAATATATTTTTCGGCGAAAAAACCAAAAGGAATGTTTCGGGGAAGGTAATTTTCAGGTATTGCGGTGTAGCAGCAGATACTACATGCTCCCGATTGCAGTTACTGCGCTGGATATGATGTTTGTATTATCTTTTTTGCATGAGAGAAACAAAGATGCACAGGTGATGATAGAATTTTTTCAAGGCAGAGATGGAATTTTTCCACTGTTTTGTATGGGATTTTTTAACATCTATGGCGTTTATGTGCTGGCGCATTACTGCTGTTATAAAGTGTATTGTACAGGATATTTGTTAGAGGTAATCCATTTTTTGAGGAAAAAAAGCATACCGTGGAGTGATATAAAAAGCATAGAATTTTTCTATCTGGATCAATACAAGAAACAGAGGATTGTGATAAATCTTGAGAAGAAAAAGATTGTTTTTCGCGCAGAGGTGTTAAACGATGGCTGGGATCCTTTTGTGAACTGGGTACAGGATATGGCAATGAGATATCATATTTTGTTTAACGGTAAAATCCTGACTGTTTGACTTGCAAATAAGATAAAAATCCAAAACTACACACCAGATACAATGCATTACGGTATGCTCAAAAGAAAAGGGATATAGAGCGTAAAACGGACAGCACACCAGGTTGACTTTGCCTGCGGGGGAAGGTAAAATACAGCTTAAGATAGTATAAACTCGGGGAGAAAACTGCAATGCTAAATATAACCATTGACAAGGTCAGGCACATTGAAGACAAGGATGCCAATGTACGCGAAACGCTTGTCGAATTACAGCACGCACTTGATAAATCTGAACAGGAAAGACATTTTTATGACGCTCTGTGCATTGACTACACTGCGGCATACTTATGCGACCTGATGGCAGATACCATGACTGTCATCAAGAAAAAATCATTCTCCCACTGTGCTGCCGAAGAACTCCAGTCTGGCAGCATACAATGCTATTCTCAATGGATACGGCATTCTTATAATACTTTTGTCGTGAAAGAGTCGGCCCCGGGCTTTATGGAAATGTTTGACAACAGGAATCTGATGGCATATTTGGATGATCATGAGAGCTTTGTATA
>OGHS01000623.1_pt1 | contig 14729 bp, 9 predicted proteins | sample 1571611 | NCBI WGS metagenome assembly OGHS01 (sample SAMEA2581944, study PRJEB24529) | metagenome | biome: Human gut stool | place: China | collected 2011 | reverse complement strand
GCCGTTTTCAACACGCACCACGCATTGTAACGGCAATGCTCCGCCTCGTCTTCCAAAGCCAGCGGCACGTCGGGATGGTTATTCCTGCCGTAGGCACAAACCGTCGCGGCATATTTTTCCGCCTCGGCCCGCAGAATATCCGCATACGCTGCATCTTCGTTAAAAATTGCAATTCCCTGCTTTCCTTCAGACGCCCCCTTCCTCAGCCCGCTGAAAATCTCCGCCTTTGCCCGCGCAATATTCTTCAGGCTTCCCAAAAATTCGATATGCATCGGATAAACATTCGTTACAATCGCAATATCCGGCTCCGCCAGCTGCGTCAGATATTCGATTTCCCCGCGCGCCGACATTCCCATTTCAATCACCGCATAGCGGGCTCCCATATCCAAATCCAGCAGCGACCGCGGCACGCCGATATGGTTGTTGAAGTTGCCATTGGTCGCATATGTCGGCGCAAACCGGCTCAACACCGCCTTTAATTCTTCCTTGACAGTCGTTTTACCTGAACTGCCGGTCAGCGCAATCAGCGTGCCTTTAAACTGCCGCCGGTTATACTGCCCGAGTTTTCCGAACGCTTTAAGCGTATCCTCCACCACAATCACCCGTGCCGGGTCGGTTCCTGCCGGCACATATTCCGCTACCGCCGCCGCCCCTTTGTCCAGCACTTCGCGGATAAAATCGTGCCCGTCAAACCGCTCGCCTTTCAAAGCAACAAACAACGTCCCCGCACCGACTTTCCGGCTGTCGGTAGAAACTTCCGTAATTTCCGCCGCCGCAATCTCGCCGCCATACCCCAGTATTTAACTGCATTTTCCTGCCTTTCCGTCAACCTGAAAATCTGCTTTATAACGGCTTTATTTTTATCCGTAAAAGTTAATTTGCCGTTACATTCCGCCGCATTTCGGGAAAAAAATCGCCCTCCGCCCCCTATGCCCCTTCCGTCACCTATGCGCCCCTCTGCATTCCTTCGCCATTTTCCTCAGCCCCTTCAAAAAACCTTTGCCGTATACCTGCCCGCCGCCGTGTAAAAAATATCTTGATTTTTCTGCCAAATCGGCGTATATAACATTCTTAAGCAATCTGATAGGAGCCATAACCGATGAAATGCCCGTTTTGCGGCAGCACCAATACGCAGGTCAAGGATTCCCGCGACACGATAGACGAAACCGCCATTCGCAGAAGGCGCGAATGCCCGGACTGCGGCGGCCGTTTTACAACCTATGAACGCGTGCAGCTGCAAGACCTGACCGTCGTCAAAAAGAACGGCGAACGTGTTCCCTTCGACCGCGAAAAGCTGCTGCGTTCCATCAGCCTCGCCGTCAGCAAGTGCGGCATCTCAAGTTTTGAGATTGAGCGCTTGGTAGAAGAAATCCGCCGTGAACTGGAAAATTCCGGCATTGCCGAAATCTCCTCCAAAAGCATCGGCGAAAAAGTTATGGACAGGCTGATAAAAATCAACAAGGTTGCCTATATCCGTTTTGCTTCCGTCTACAAAGACTTTAAGGAAGTCAGAGATTTTGAAGAATTTGTAAGCAAGATTAATTCATAACCACATAAACGTATGCGAGGTAACACACGAAATGGCTAAATTCGTTTCCGAAAAAATAAGAAAAAAATCCGGCGCCCGCCTGGCTGCCGTACAGGCCGCTTACATGGCCGCCTTTTCCGGCTTGAGTGTTGACGAAGTGGTGGAAGATTTCCTCAAAGGAGAAATCGGCCGCTACGCCATCGAAGAAGACGGCTTGTCCGGCGAACATCTGGTTGAACTGGAAGAAATGGATAAGCCTTATTTTGAAAAAATCGTCCGCGGCGTCCATGCCAATAAGGAAAGCCTCGAAAAATCGCTGCGCCTGCACCTGAAAGACGGTTCGGCCTACGACCATATGAACGCCACCATGCAGGCTCTGCTGCTGTGCGCGATGTATGAACTCGCCTACACGACCGACGTGGATGCCAAAATCATCATTCAGGAATACGTCGACCTTGCCTACGCGTTCTTTATGAAAAACGAACCCAAAATGATTAATGCGCTCTTGGACCAGATTGCCAAAGACGTAAGGATATAAAAAAAAACAGAAGCGCCGCCGCGCTGGCACTCGCAGCAGTGTAGTCTCACTCCGGCAAAAACACCCTGCCCCCGCTGCAGACACCCGAATATAAAGGCGCCCTCGCGGCAAACGCCTCTGACAACAAAAGGATAACACGATGGCCATATTAAAGCTTTATACCTACCCGGACAAGGTCTTAAGCCAGAAATGCGAACCGGTCGCCGAAGTTACCGACGAAATCCGCCGCTTTCTTGACGATATGCTGGAAACGATGTACGCAGACAAAGGCGTCGGCCTCGCCGCGCCGCAGGTCGGCGTAACCAAACGCATCATCGTCATTGACGACAAAGTATCCGAAGACGGTACTCCCGGACCCAACCCGCGTTTTCTCGTCAATCCGGAAATTATCCGTAAATCCGAAGATACGATTTGGTTTAACGAAGGCTGCCTCTCCGTTCCCGGACAATGCGCCGAAGTCGAGCGCCACCGCGCCGTAACCGTACGCTATCTGGACTACGACGGCAAAGAACAGACGCTGGATGCGGAAGACTATCTTGCGGTTATTCTGCAACACGAAACCGACCATCTGGACGGTATTTTGTACATTGACCGCATCAGCCGCCTGAAACGTAATATGATTATCAAGAAATTGAAAAAACAGAGCGAAGAATAAATCGCCGCTCCTGTCCCGCCACAACCTAAACACCGCCGCCCGCAGCCATACCGTTCCGCCGCGGCGCGTTTCTTATCTCCGGCCGTTCTGTCTCAATACTTCCCGACCTGCCTGCCCAACCTTATCTCCGCCGCTCGCAGCCATACCGTTCGTCGCGGTTCGTCCTTTATCTCCGGCCGCTCCGCCGCAACAGGCCGCTCTCTGCTCTTTATCCCCGGGCTTTATTCCGCAGCAGCGCCGCCGCCGGAACTTTCCCCCACACTGCATGCGCTTCCGCCGGCAATTCGTCCTTATACCGCAAATACGTCGGCTCATCAGGAAACTGCACCTGTCGCACATATTTCCAGATACAATCGTTGCACTGCGCCGCAACACAACCCGACATATCGACTTTTTCCGGCAAAGTAACATTACGCATCGTAACATCCGCCCCGTCTTTGAACACCAGTTCTTCCCAAAAGTCGTCAAATTTTGAATCCTCGACAGAAACTTCGTCAAAGCGTTTAAACATCTCCGTTCCATAAAACGTTTGGTCAAAAAAATGCCCGCGGATTTTTACGCCCGGCGCTGTTTTGATTTTCATCGCGTCGCCGTTGCTAACGTAAACCTCCGCACACTTGCCGCAATCAAAAATCCCCTTCAGCTCACCACCGTAAAAGCAAACCGACGCATCTTCGTCAAAACGCCCGTAACAGTCATTCTTCACGTTGCAGTGCTTAAATTCAACCCGTTTGCAACCGGCAAAATTTTCCTTCGTGCCAAAATTCGCCGCATCCCATAAGACCAGTTCTTCAATCCTGCCATATTCAAAACAATGCAAATCGCCCGGAGAACTGACTTCCAACCGCACTTCCGAACAGGGAGTCAAATCCGTCGTTCCCGCCAGTTCCGTACAGCAGATTTTCACTTTCGCCCCGTTTTTAAACCGCAGGGACGGAAGCTCCGTGAATTTTACCCTGTCCAGTGCGACTTCATCAAGCCGGCTGCTGTCAAAATCCGCCGGAACATTGCTCAAATTGGCAAAATCCGCCGTTGCGCCGCCCTTAAGCGGCAGGGACCGATAATCCTGCATATCCCAGCAATACAGTTGAAGCGCCTTCAGGCTGCTGAAATCCAGCCGCGGAAGTCTGTCGCCGTCCACTCCGGGCGACAGGCAGACTTCTGCCCCGTCGCCAAAAACGAGCCCGGCCAGATCTTTTCCGTCAACTCCCAGTATTTCCACTTTGCCCGCCCTGGTGACATCCGTCTGCGGGTGCAGATGGCATTCGGTTATACTAACATTGCTGCCTTCGCCAAACTTCGGTGCCATACAAGGACGAAAATCCACATGATAAAAGCTCACGTCGGCGCATTTCGTATAATCGCCGTCCGCTGTGCCCTCTTTACCGGAAAAACAAACCGCCGTCGCTTTTGCCGTTTTAAAACCGCATAAGGTATCCACAGCGCAATCGTGAAAATCAACTTTTTTGGAAACGGCTGTTGCATCAATATCTTTAGGAAAATTCCGGCAGGACATAAAAGCAAAAGTCCCGTCGGTCGTCTCCGGCAGTACCAGCTTGGCATAGCCGGAAAAATCAGCCGCATTGACGGCAGCGTCATCCAAATGCAAAACCATTCTGCGCTCAAAATGGGACTGCAGAGCCTCCTCCCCATATCCTGTTGGTATCAGCACCGGTTCCGAGGGAACCGCATCGGCATATCCGCCGCGCTCTGCCAGCTTCCGCACCCGTTCAACCACATTGTCCGGCTGTTCCCGGCCGGCCATAACCGCGATCAGTATCTCCTTAAATTTCTCGCCGGACAAAACCTCATCTGGAAGTTTTGCCATACAATCCAACATATCGCGGAGGCTGCGCCCGAAATTCGTCGCCTGCAACACTTCATAACAAACGTCGGACGTAATTTCCGCTTCGCCGTGTTTATACAGCCTCAGCCGATTTTCCACTCCCATCGGACTTTTCGGTTTTATAATGTCAACAAAAGCCATCGGCACTCCCCTTTCCGGCTAATCATGAGATAAGTATACCCGAAATTCCGCCCGCTGTCAAAGAAAAAACTCTTCGACCCGAAAATTCCTCCTCTGGCCGGCTTCCTCTCCTGCCGCCTGCACGTCATTTATCAGCCTCCATGTGTCAATCGTGCCTAGACCTCTATGCCACCCGACCGCGCCCAAGCCTCTATGCCGCCCGGCCGCGCCCAAGCCTCTATGCTGCCCGATTGCGCCAAGCCTCTATGCCGCCCGACCGCGATAATATGCCGCCCAGGACGGGAGCGGCTGCATAACCCGGCGCACACTCTTTCCGCGCCGTCGGACCTGAGCCTGACTTTCATCGGGAAGCAAAAACTCTGCCTCTCCGGCAATCCCTTCCGCATTGACCTCTTTCAAACGGGAACAGGCACGCAAATCTGTTCGCCGTGAAAGATTTTTGGCTCCCCGTAAATCAACTTTCTCTATCTGTTCCGGAAGTTTCAGCAACGGCTTTCCCGCAAAATCCAAAGCGGCAAACCCCGCTTCCCGCAGCCGTTCATATTTTTGCAAATCAAACGCTGCATCTGGCATATTCCGCACTCTGGAAAAATCCGCCTTTTTTATGCCCCGGGGAAGTTCCAGTTTCTCAACGCCCGACAAATCCGCACAATTCAAAGATATTGCTTCGGCTTTTTCCGCTGAAGACAAATCCAGCCGTTTGGGCAGATTGCGCGCATGCCCCAAATCTATCTGCCGGACATTGCCGTCAAAAACCAGCTTGTCATACCCCGAAAAATCATGATACCGCAAATTCATCTGCGCGGCACTTCCCTGTAAATTCAGGCCATACTGACAGCGATACCCCTGAAGCAGAAATTTTCCCGCTTCCGAATGCACCGCCCGTTCATAGGCAGCCTTATCATGATACCGTTCCGTCATGGCGTACACAACCCGGCGTGTTTCCTCGCTACTCTCGCGCTGCGCCACTGCTCCGAGCAAAACCCGGCGAAAATTCAAATACCGCCGGGTATCGCCCTCAATGGCAAAAGCCGCCCTTTTCACCATTGCACTTATAACCGGCGGATAATTCGTGCTTTGCAGAATGTCAAGGCATAGTTCTGGAGTAATTGCCGAACTGTCGTTTTCTGCTGCCGTTTTTATTTTCTGATAACATTCAAACGGGGACTTTTCCGTGGTAATATCTACGAAATACGGATTTGTCATAAGCATCTCCTTTCGCCCTGAAACATAATCTTTATACGCTCCATACCACATTTTTTGCCTTTTGTAAAGCTGAAATCGCCGCTGCCCCCTCTTCCGTCCTCCCCTTCCTCCCAACACAAAAGAACCGGCAGTCCCCTGCCGGTTCTTTCCTTTGGCTTTGGCTCACGCCGCAGCACGTCGTAGCGTTTTTTGATATTATTCAATAATCTTCGTTACAACGCCCGCGCCTACCGTATGGCCGCCTTCGCGGATAGCAAAACGCAGACCTTCGTTCATCGCAATCGGGTGAATCAAAGTTGCTGTCATCGTAATGTTATCGCCCGGCATTACCATCTCGGTGCCTTCCTTCAGTTCAATCGAACCCGTTACGTCGGTCGTACGGAAATAGAACTGAGGACGATAGTTGTTGAAGAACGGAGTATGACGGCCGCCTTCTTCCTTCGTCAGAATGTAGCATTCGCAGGTGAACTTCGTGTGCGGCGTAATAGAACCCGGAGCTGCCAGAACCTGGCCGCGTTCTACTTCTTCACGTTTCGTACCGCGCAGCAATACGCCGATGTTGTCGCCGGCTTCGCCTTCGTCCAACAGTTTGCGGAACATTTCAATACCTGTACAGGTCGTCTTCTGGGTCGGTTTGATGCCTACGATTTCGATTTCGTCGCCGACATGCAGAACACCGCGCTCAACACGGCCTGTTACAACCGTACCGCGGCCGGAAATCGAGAATACGTCTTCAATCGGCATCAGGAACGGTTTGTCTTTCGGGCGTTCAGGCTGCGGAATGTAGCTGTCTACCGCTTTCATCAGTTCAATGATGGAATCATGGCCGATTTTCGGATCGCCGTTTTCCAGAACTGCCAATGCTGATCCTTTGATAATCGGAATTTCATCGCCCGGGAAGTCATAAGAACTCAGCAGGTCGCGGATTTCCATTTCTACCAATTCCAACAGCTCAGGATCATCAACCTGGTCTACTTTGTTCATGTATACGACAATCGCCGGTACGCCTACCTGACGTGCCAGAAGAATGTGTTCACGTGTCTGCGGCATCGGACCGTCTGCTGCGGATACTACCAAAATCGCTCCGTCCATCTGAGCCGCACCCGTAATCATGTTCTTGACATAGTCGGCGTGGCCCGGGCAGTCTACGTGGGCATAGTGGCGGTTGTCCGTCTCGTATTCTACGTGAGACGTATTAATCGTAATACCGCGTGCACGCTCTTCCGGCGCCTTGTCGATGTTCGCGTAATCTACGAATTCCGCATCGCCTTTCTCAGCCAATACTTTCGTGATTGCCGCTGTCAAGGTCGTTTTACCATGGTCTACGTGACCAATCGTTCCGATGTTGCAGTGTGGCTTACTGCGTTCAAACTTCTCTTTTGCCATGAATTTATACCCTAAAATATTGTGTTACGACGAGGCTGTTATTAAAGGAAATTTTGGAGCGGGTGAAGGGAATCGAACCCTCGTCATAAGCTTGGAAGGCTTCTGCTCTACCATTGAGCTACACCCGCTCAAACCAAAAACCTGAAACAAAAACCTATTATCTCGACGATTTTTAACTGGTGGAGGGGGATGGATTCGAACCATCGTAGACGAAAGTCGACGGATTTACAGTCCGTTGCATTTGACCGCTCTGCCACCCCTCCGCTAAAATCGTTTCTGCGAGGGAAAAAGAACAAATCTTTTAACCTGACAAGAGGAATAAAAACTTATTTTTGCGATAATGTCAACAAGTTTTTTTATTAATTCTTAAAGTTTTTTGGTTATCTTTTAATTATTCTGCAAAAAGAGGGAGATACCATGAAAAAAAACATCCTGACCGAACAGGGAAACCCTGCAACCCGCCGTATCGACCTGATGGGAACCGACGAAATAGTCGCAGCCATCAGCCATGAAGATATGAAAGTGGCACGAGCCGTTAAAAAGGCGCTGCCGGAAATTGCCCGGGCAGTTGACCTCATCGCCGGAGCTTTTTTCAAAGGCGGGCGGCTGGCATATTTCGGCGCCGGAACCAGCGGCAGGCTCGGTGTTTTGGACGCTGCCGAATGTATGCCGACATTTTCCGTTCCGGACACAATGGTACAGGCGTTTATCGCCGGAGGAAACGCAGCCCTGCGCCACGCCGTAGAAAATGCCGAAGACAGCCGGAAAAAAGCCCTTGCAGACATAAACGCCTTTTCTCCGCTGCCTGACGATGTCGTCGTCGGCATTTCCGCATCCGGCAATCCGGCCTATGTTTTGACTGTGCTTGAAGAGGCGCGTTGCCGCGGTGCCAATACCATCGGCATAACCTGCAACCCGGAGGCCAAATTAAAGCCATTGTGCGACGTTTGCATTACGGCTCCGGTCGGCCCGGAAGTTATCGCCGGTTCCAGCCGCATGAAAGCGGGAACCGCCCAGAAAATGATTTTAAATATGCTCTCAACCGCCTCCATGATAAAAATCGGCAAAACTTACGGCAACTATATGATAGACGTTACCCCTGCCTGCGCCAAACTGATTGACCGCGGCAACCGCATAATCGCCGCTATCTGCAAGATTTCTGTTGCAAAAGCCGAAGAATATCGTATAAAAGCCGGAAACAACGTCAAAACTGCCTGCGTTATGTGCAAAAGGCAGTGTTCCCGGGAACAGGCCGAACAACTGTTAAAACAGCACAACGGCATTTTACGAAAGGTCATTGAATCATGAAAAAGTTTCACCAGCAGCGCAAAGGCAGCACCGACACTTCTAAAGACCAACTGATTATTTACGGCCGGCATGCCGTCATAAGCGCTTTGAAAAATCCGCGCCGTAAAATCCAAAAGCTGCTGATTTCGGCCGAAAATCGCATCGAAGTTGAAAAAGCGGCTCCACAGGTGCCTGCAACAGTAATTGATAAAAAGGATTTTGCCAAATTCCTCCCCGGTGATGCGGTTCACCAGGGTTTTGCCTTGTATTGTTCCCGGCTTGAAACTTGTGACATTTCCGATTTAATCGCCTTGGCGGAAAATAAAAAGCGCTGCTGCATTTTAATTCTTGACCAAGTAACCGACCCGCAGAACATCGGTGCGATTATCCGTTCCTGCGCCGCGTTCGAAACACTCGGCCTGATTGTCCAAGACAAGAATTCGCCGCTTGAATCCGGCGCCATGGACAAAGCAGCCGCAGGAACCGTCGAATTCGTCCCCGTCGCCCGCGTAACCAACCTCAGCCGCGCCATTGAAACTCTGAAAGAAAACGGTTTCTGGGTAATCGGTATGGACGGCTATGCCGATACGACAATCGATAAAATCAATAAGGACGGCAAAGTCGCCGTTGTTATGGGATCCGAAGGCAAAGGCCTGCGCCGTCTTGTTCAGGAAAACTGCGATTCGTCCGTCAAACTCCCTATATCGCCGCAGGTGGAAAGCCTGAACGTATCCACCGCAGCGGCAATAGCCTTATATGAACTAAACCGCAAATAACTGCACATCACCGTCTGAATACGGCAAAAGCTGCCGCATGGCAGCTTCTTGCAATCCGTTAGGCGTTGAATCCGCTGCTACCGTGTTTTCTTCTGCTTTTTTATTTGACAGAAATGCCATACAATGCTATGGTGATTTTAAACCAACATTTTAATTCAATGCCTAAAGTTTTACTTTAAATCAGAAGTTATATCTCACACCCAAGCCGCCTTCAATGCTGCTTTCTTTTTCCGCATTGTGCGACACTTCCGCCGCCACGGCAAAATCGCCGTCCCGATAAACCGCTTCTGCCGCCGTCTTCAAACGGTTCTTGTCTTCATCATACGCCTTAATGCCGAAATCAACCGGAGAACCGTCCATACCTACCCGCAAATCCTTATACGGATCAAGAAATTCATGATAGTATTTCGCACCGATGGCAAGCATCAGCGAGCGCTCTTTCGCCAGCTGAATCCTCTTACGCAATTTTAAGCCGACCCCAGCCTCCAACGATACTGAACTGTTGGAATCCAGATTAAGCCCGTCATCTTCTTCCGCCTTCGACATTGCCGCCCCCAGCAGATTGAGTTCGGCTTCCGTAACCAGTTCCGCCACTTTCACATCAATGCTGTACTCGGCATGGTTATACAAACCGTAATAGAAGTCCAGCGTATCCGCCTCGTATGTGCCGGACAAAGCACGGCGCTTGTAAGTTCCGTATCCTGCACCGATATTTGGCATGGTCAGGAATTTAAATCCGCCATTCTGGTACAAAATCGGCATAAACGCCAGCAGTATCTTATTGTCGCGGCTGGACTTCGCTTCGTCATATTCCGCATCGGCATAAGCTGCCCGCAGCGTACCGCCGATGCTCCAGTTCCGGTTCAGCTTTTCGCCAAAACCGATATACGGGCTGTAAACGTTATCTGCATAACCGCTGAGCCCGTCCCGAGCATCTTTGCCCGTCCGATAATAGTCGGCGCCGATATAGCTCCCGTTAAGCCCGTCTTCCAGTATCCGGCTCTGCTCCTGTATATTCAGCCCGCGCAGCACCGCCATATTTTCCCGCGTCAGGTTGGCATAAAAATTCTTGCCTGTTTCCACTTCCGTCGCATAGTCAAACTCGCCTTTGTTGCCCGCACCTTTCAGCGCATCAAACAGCTTTTCGTTATTATGCAATCCGTAATTCGTCTCAAAAAAATCTGCAAGTTCTTTATCGTCAACGATTTCCTCAAACTCTTTGCGGTTCAGCTCCACGTCCGTAACATCGCCGTTGTCTTTCAACTCTGCATCAAACATATACGAACCGGAACTTATATTCATTCCTTCATTTTTGCCGACAAACGAGTTTTCATTGACATAGGTATCCTCAAAACCGCCCATAACGATATCGCTGCCGGCAACAACATCGCCTTTAAAACTGTCGGCTTTATAAGTTCCCCCGTCCGCCACGACAAATTTTCCGTTTTCACCGGTTTTCATCGTATCAAAGTCTGCTGCCGCCGCACCAAGGTCAACCGTACCGTTATTTATAAACGTACCGTTTTCACCGACAATAATATAATCCGCACCGTTTCCGGCTGCCTTCAATTCTCCGGCTTCTTTCAGTTCTCCGCCCGCAAAAGCTGCATTGGCCGCCGAATTATAGGTAATCGTTCCCGAATTGGAAAATGTGCCGCCGTTTTCCACGACAAACGCTGCCCCGTTTCCGTTGACTGTAATTGTCCCTTTGCCGCTGTTATACCCCTTGGCGCCGCTCCCGTTGACATGAATTCCCGTTCCGCCGCCGTCAACCGTTATGGTCGATTCGTTATAGAACGTACCGCTGCCCGTAACATACGCTCCCGTACCTCCGGTTGTCATTATCGTCCCGTTGTTGGTAACGGTGCCGCCCTCGGCATAAACGCCATAATTTCCATAATCGTTTATATTTGAAGAATTGACAGCTGTACCGCCTTTTGTATAAATGCCGTATGTATTCCCGCTGATAGTGCCGGAATTCTCAAATGTTCCCGCAACAACCTGCACGCCCTTTTCATTGCCGCTTATCGTGCCGCTGTTTTCCGCATCTCCTCCGGCAACCTGAATACCGACAATATTATCCCGGATATCCCCCTGATTCTCAGCGCCTCCCTGCGCATCCACGTAAATACCGTATTCCAGTCCGCTGATGCCGCCCGTTATACCGCTGCCGGTATTCGTAACCTGCCCGCTCTTGCCGGAATAAATGCCGATTGTCCCGCTTTTGCCGTCGCCCGAAATAATCCCCGAGTTGTTAACCGTACCGCTTAGTGCATAAACGCCGTATGTATAATTCTCCAAACTGCATGCATCACCGCTGCAATTGCTGTTTCCCTTGATTTCCAGCCGGCTTCCGGCTTCTGCCGAATAAGATGCGCCGCCCGCAATGGAAACGCCCTTGCTTCCGATTCCGCCAACTTCAATCGTTCCCGAATTGGTAACCGACGTAGCATCTCCGGAAATCAATTTTCCGGTAGCGTATATCCCCGTCCCCTGATTCACCGTAATATAAGCGGAATTGGAAACCGTCGATACTTTTTCAGACGTCGCCGCAGCCAAAATTCCGGTTCCCCCGCCATTCACAATCACCTCAGCATCTACTCCGACATTGACCGTACCGCCGGATGCCGCCGCTCCCGTGCTTGAAGCGTCTGCCACGGTAACCTTGGACGATGTTCCCTCAATGCGTACAACGCCTTCGTCTTCCGCCCGCAGTCCCGTCGCTCCGGCAGAAACGTAGACTTTACCGTAGTTATAAACGTTTGACCCGCTGCCGCTGGCTGCAAACAAACCGGAATTTTCCCCTTTGACATAAGCCGTCGACGAAGCAGACAGTGTCGCATTGCTCCCGCCCGTTGCCTTTGCCAGCGTATAACCTTCTATTTCTACGCCGCCGGGATAGTCAAACGTTTTAGACGCCGCATTAGTCAACAGAAAATACGTCTGCCCGCTGTAAGATGGATCCGCATAAAAATTGCCGTAGTCAAATGCCTGCGCGTCGGGACCGTCCAAAATAAAGGCCGTCGTATTGTTCCCTTTCAAAAAGATTGAACCGTAATTATACGCCGTCCCTTTGGCATACATGGCAGCCGAATTGTCGCCCATAACGTAAATGGAATTGGTACTTCCGGCCGGCGACGTATCCAGCCCGTTAAAAATATCCGCTCCGGCATCTGTCGACGCCATACCCGTTCCCGACTGCCCTGTCAGATAAATATCGCCGAAATTGATAGCCTTGGCGTGCTTGGTTGAATCGTTGCGAATAGCCGTCGAATTTGTCGCATCAACCGAAATCGACCCTTTATTGTGTACGTACGCCTCCGCCGTTGAAGCAGAATCAAGCCACATTCCGACGTTAAACTGTTTGGCGTCGGTAATATATTTTTTCAGCGAAATAGAACCTTCGTTTATCGCCGATCCCTGCTGCGAAACCTGAACGGCAGCCGTACCATATGTGCCGCCGTAATCGACATTGCCGTCAAACTCGCCGCCGATAATAATGTCGCCCGTATTGACAAACAGCTGCTTGGTCGTATCGCCGTCGCCGGAAACCTTGACGGCTGCCCCGGCAACAGATGCCGATGCGGTATAGCCCGCTTCGCTGTCCTTTTCATTCCGCTCGGGAGCCGCAAAGGAGTTGCTGTTGCCGACCTTGTAAAGGATTGAACCGTTATTGTACGCCGATGAAAAATTACCGCCGAAAACCTGAGAATTGGTCGCTTTGTTGGAAAGGTAAATGTAACCGTCGTTCACCATTTCAACCGAACCGGAAAACGCATTGTAAATTGCCGTCGATTCTTCGGAATAAACATTGATTATTCCCTTATTTTGCAGCAAAACCTCATCCGTTTTGTCTTCGCCCGCTGCATAAAGACCGTAATTGTTCTTATATCTGGACTGGCCGTTTTCAACGCCGAGATTGATAACGCCGTAGTTAACGACTTCGCCGCCCGCAAAAGAAGCCATGCCGTAAGCATTGCTTGCCTGCATGTCTATCAGCCCGTAATTGTGAAGTTTCGGATCTTTCCAGTCATAAACGCGGGTCTGCGAACCTTCGCCTTTGGCAGCCAGCATACCGTACGATACGCCGCCGGAAGTCGCCTCGTTGACAACGCGGATTGTCCCGCCGGTTTCACTGCCAGTCCCGTTATAGATACTGTCCGCATTGCCGTTTGTCAGTTCTCCGCCATGCACGGAAAGCATACCCGCTGCCACGTCCGTCCCCGCCGCCATGGTCGTCGAAGTCAAATCTATCTTAATATTGCCCCTGTTTAACGCTTCGGTCGCCGCATCGGCGCGGATGCCGATTAAGCCGCCCTGCCCCATCTTCAGCGCCGTATCCGCCAGTTTATATGCCCCCTGGTACGACAGGTTGATATCCCCGTAATTGTTCAGTTTCATCTTTTCCGCAAATGCCGGATTGTTCTTGCCGTTTAAAAATTCGTCGTCAATATAGCTTCCCATGCCGACAAGGCTGACCGCTACGTCCGTCGCGCTGTTATAGCCGGCAGAAAGGTCGATAATGCCGCGGTTCTCAGCCGTAACCGTATTGTTGCTGAAATCGGTTCCGGTATAAAGGTCAAACAGCACCATGCCCAATATCGTGCCGGAATTATTTTGCGTTACCGTCTCATTGCCTTCGGTATCGTCAGCATCTGCCGAACCGTCCGTTTCTCCGGCATTCCCCGCACTGCCGGAATTTTCGGTTCCGCCGCCGTTTTCCGTTCCCGTTTCTCCGCCGGAAGGTGCCGAGGTCGTTCCCGTAATCCTGCCGGAATTGATGATTGTCGCCCCTGTATCGCCGTACATACCGGCAACAGCATGGCCTTCTCCGGTTCCCTTAAACGAAATGTCGATATTTCCGTACGCCGAATTCCCCGTTCCCTCCGGGCCGTTTATAATCTGGCCGCCGTTGCTCGCCGCCATGCCGATAGAACCGTTCTGCGCATCAACCAGAATATTGCCGTTATTCAGCGCTTTTGACCCGTCTCCGTAAACCGAAGCCCCGATTGTCGCATCGCCCAATTGCAGGCTGCCGCCCGCCAGATTATTGAAATAGGCACCGTTCGAGACCGTTACATACGACATCAGATAATCAACATTGTCCAACACATTCGGCAGTAATTGGATTTTTCCGGCATTAGCCGCCGCATCGGGATTTTCAAATCTCCGCGCAACGTTATTCTCCATTCCGCCGCTGTTGACCTTTTTCTCGGTGTTGGTAACCAGGCTTGCCAATCCGTATCCCGGATTCGTCGGCACAATCGTATCGTCTCCGGCCGGGGCGCTGCCGCCGCCTCCGCCGCCGCTGAATGCCAGAATGGCGCCGCCCACGGCCGCTCCGCCCAAAAGCCACGGCCACCAGC
>OGHS01000601.1_pt1 | contig 15427 bp, 15 predicted proteins | sample 1571611 | NCBI WGS metagenome assembly OGHS01 (sample SAMEA2581944, study PRJEB24529) | metagenome | biome: Human gut stool | place: China | collected 2011 | reverse complement strand
AGCCCTTTCTTGCGCCCTTCTCGTTGACATAGTTGAAGGTGTCCTCAAACGAGCCAACTCGAACAACCTTTGCAGAGGCGGTTTCCGCGGCAGCTTTCACAGGGAGCACGGCTGACAGTAGCAACAGTAGGCTCAGCATCACACAGGCGCTTTTCCGTGTCAAGGTCTGCATGGTTTCGCTCATTCCAGAGTTTTTCATTTTATCCAATCTTTCTCCACCCCAGACGGTCTCATTCCGGCTTTATTTTCACTTCACCGATTTCAGGAAGGTGCTTGCAATATCATTCTCGTTCTGCTGTCAGCAGCTTTTTTGAATATCTATCCTATTATGTAGCATAATTGTAACATTATAACAGAAGCGTTTCAAGATTTTTTCTTGTAAAGAGCACCTATTTTCTATGGAACGCTTTTATCCCTTACCGGCAAAAAGCCGTTCCCGCAAAAATACTGCGATGACGATAAAAAAGCGAGCAGCCTTTTTCAGGTCGCCCGCTTATGGAATCTATGGTATTTTACCGCAAGGCAAGAAATGCGTGAAGCATTAAAAGGCGGTATAGGTCTGCCCTGTGCTTTTAATCCAGAATTTTTCCGTCAATGGAGATGGTGACCACCTGCCACGGAATGAACTTTCCGCTGGTCTGAAGCGCCTTTTTCGCCGCCATCTCCAAGCCGCCGCAGCAGGGCACCTCCATGCGGAGGATAGTCACGCTCTGGATATCGTTGCTGCGCAGGATCTCGGTCAGCTTTTCGCTGTAATCCACAGCATCCAACTTCGGGCAGCCGATAAGGGTCACCTTGCCGCGCATAAACTCCTGATGGAAATTGGCGTAGGCATAGGCCGTGCAGTCCGCTGCAATCAGGAGCTTTGCGCCCTCAAAGTAGGGCGCATGAACAGGTGCCAGCTTGATCTGCACCGGCCAGTTGCGCAGGCGGGAGACCGGCTGTACGGGAGCAGAAGCCACACTTTCGGCAGCCTCCGGCTGTTCCAGCATCCGCATCCGGGAGCCGGGGCAGCCGCCCTCGTGGAGGTGCTTCATCTTTTCCTGCAGTTCCTTTTTCTTTTTGTTTTCCTGCACCGCCGCCTCGTCGTAGGCAGGGGCTTCCCGCTCCTCAAAGGTGATGGCACCGGTAGGGCAGCCCGGCAGACAGTCGCCAAAGCCATCGCAGAAATTTTCCCGCACCAGCTTTGCTTTGCCGTTGATGATATCAATGGCTCCCTCATGGCAGGCGGTTGCGCACAAGCCGCAGCCGTTGCATTTTTCTTCGTCAATATGGATGATCTTCCGAATCATATCTATACTCTCCTGTTGTGGGTGTTTTTTGCATTTGCAGGTTTATTATAGTATACTAAAGCCATCTTGTCTGTTTGAATTCCAACAAGGAGAGTCTTTATGCAAAAATATCTGCCTGTTCTGCGGAGCTGCCCCTTCTTTACCGGGCTTACCGATGATGAGATTTTGTCCATCCTGCACTGTGTCAGTGCAGCGAAAATCACCCGCCCCCGGGGCTCCTACATTTTCCGTGCCGGAGATTCCACGGAGGTCATGGGGCTCATGTTGTCCGGCTCCACCCTTGTGATACAGGAGGATCTTTGGGGACACCGCAATATCCTGTCCAAGTGCAATACCGGAGACTTTTTCGGGGAGCCTTACGCCGCCACCCCCGGTGCCATCCTGAACATCAGCGTGGTGGCAGAGGAGGATTGCGAGATCCTGCTGCTGAACGTCAAGCGGTTGCTCACCGCCTGCCCCACCGCCTGCGACCATCACCAGAAACTCATCCGCAATCTGGTCAGCGTTCTGGCAAACAAAATACTGCTTTTTAACGATAAGATCACCCATGTCAGCAAGCGAACCACCCGGGAAAAGCTGCTGTCCTACCTGTCCGCCGAATCCATCCGGCAGTCCTCCCTTTCCTTTGATATTCCCTTTGACCGTCAGCAGCTGGCGGATTTTCTCTGCGTGGAGCGTGCCGCCATGTCGGTGGAGCTTTCCAAGCTGCAAAAAGAAGGGCTGCTGGTCACCAAGCGGAATCATTTTGAGCTGTTGACCCGCTGACCGCTTGACACATTGCCTGCAAGCACCGGCTTCTTTGCGGAAACCGGTGCTTTTTTGCAGTTGCACTTTTCCCGGGAGATTATTATACTTATCTTATAAAAAAGACCGGGTGCTGCAAGGGCAGGAGGGAAAGCGTATGGCACGGAACAAAACCGCACAGGGCGGCATCTCCCTGCGCAGCAGGGTCACGGCATGGCTTGCCGCGATTTTGCTGGTCACCATGCTTTCTACCGGCATTGCTACCATAGCAGGTCAATGGACGGTGCACTCCTTTGATACGCTGCTGGCCGACAATGCCCTCTGCTACACGGTGCAGAACGCCCTCAAGGACGAAGCACAGGCCTTTGCACGCTATGTGCGCCAGCCTACTTCTGAAACGGAGCAGGCCTATACCGCCGCCTGCGCTGCCGCCGAGCAGAGCCTTGCGGCCCTGCCCTTCGATTACGCCCGCATCGGCGAGGAGCGCTATGCCCGCACCTGGAATCTTTTGCAGGGGTACGCGGGCTACCGGCAGGAGCGGGATGCCTTTTTGCAGCTTTCGCCCTCGGCAGATACCTATATTGAACAGATGTACCATGTGATAGCTTTGCAGGACTACCTTGCCGAGTATGCGCTGCGTCTGACACAGGCCACGCTGGAACAGGAAAACACCCTTTACAGCAGCACGGCAACCCGCCTCCGGCATCTACCGTGGCTGTATCTGGGGCTGTTCCTGACGGCGGCCGTGCTGATGCTGCTGCTCATCCGGGTGCTGAGCCGTGCGGTGGTGCGTCCGCTGCTGCGGCTGGCGCAGGCTTCTCACAGCATTGCCGAGGGAGATTTTTCCAGCCCGGATCTTCCGGTGAAAAGCAGCGACGAGGTGGGGCGGCTGACGGCCACCTTCAACCAGATGAAACACGCCATGGCGCAGCAGCTGACCACCCAGCAGGCCTTGCACCGGGAAGAGGTGCGGAACCTTGCGCTGGAAAAAGATCTGGAACACACCCGGCTGGAGGTGCTCAAAAGTCAGGTAAACCCACATTTTCTGTTCAATACCCTGAACATGATCTCCTGCATGGCGCGGCTGGAGGATGCTGCCACCACCGACCAGATGATCGTGCATTTGGGCAGTTTGTTCCGGCACAACCTGCGCACCAAGCGCCAGCAGATCACGCTGGAGGAGGAATTGGACGGGCTGGAGGACTACATTTATTTGCAGCAGATGCGGTTTGATGGACGCATTACCGTAGAAAAAAGCATCCATGTACAGTCTGCGGCGGTTTTGGTGCCGTCCTTTATGCTGCAGCCGGTGGTGGAAAACGCTTACTCGCACGGGCTCAAGTCCCGCGAGGAAGGCGGACGCATCCTGCTGCGGGCATGGATGCAGGGCAAGGTGCTGGTGCTCACGGTCGCGGACAACGGCAAGGGGATGACCCCAGAGGAGCTGGACGCCGTGCAGGCAAAAATTGCCCGGAGCGAGCAGACCGGCCGCAGCATCGGCCTTGGCAACATTTCCCGCCGCATCGGGATGCTGTATCCGGGCGGTAAAATGCAGGTGTACAGCCGCGCAGGTCATGGCACTGTGGTGCGGTTTGAACTGCCGCAAACGCAGCAGCCGGAAGAAAAGGAGGAGACGCTCTCGTGAAGTGCAAATTGCTGGTGGCAGAGGATGAATTGATCGAGCGCAAGGTGCTGTGCCGGACTTTGCAGAAGTATCTGGGAGATCTGATAAGTCTGTATGAAGCCAAAAACGGCAGGGAAGCGCTGGAAATTTTTTCCCGCGAAGCGCCGCAGGTGGCGGTGCTGGACATTGAAATGCCGGGTCTCACCGGGCTGGAGGTGGCGCGTAAGATCCGCGAAACGGACAAAAATTGCGCCATCCTGTTCCTGACCGGCTTTGATAAGTTCGACTATGCGCGGCAGGCGATCTCTGTGCGGGCGATGGACTATCTGCTCAAACCCTACAATGAGCAGGAGTTGGTATTCGCGGTGGAGGATGCCATCCGGCAGGTGTCGGTGCAGCTGCCCGCCCGCCCAGCACAGCCCCCTGCGCCTGCAGAGCCCCTCCGCCGGGAAGAGGATGAGGATATGCGCACCGCCATCATCCGGGCAGAGATCAGCCGCTTCATCGACGCTCACTATGGGGAGGATATCTCCATGCAGGATGCCGCCGCTGCGCTGCGCTACTCGGACGCTTACTTCTGCAAGCTGTTCAAGCAGTGCTTTAAGGTGAACTTTTCGGCCTACCTGAACGAATATCGGGTGAACAAGGCGCGCCAGCTGATTTTGGACCCGCGCCTGAGCCTGAAAGATATCGGCGCTGCTGTGGGTTACAGCGACGCCAACTATTTTACAAGGGTGTTCAAGCGCCTGACCGGCCAGACCCCTTCGGAATACCGCATGGCCGCAGCGGAAAAAGCGGTACAAGGATAAATCCGACACAAAAGAAGCGCTCGTTCTTTCCTGCCTGTCAGCAGGAGAGGGACGGGCGCTTTTTTGTTTTTGCCAGTTTCTTTCGTCCGCAAAACACAAAAATTGTACTTGGATACAACAAAGACAAAATCGTGCTGCGTTTCACAAAATAATCCGGTTTCGCAAAAATGAACGAGTTGTTAAAATATAATCATAGAAAAAGCGCGAAAAGAGAGGATGCCATTCATGAAGAGAAGAACGTTTCTGTCGCTGATGGGCGCGGCGGCACTGACCAGCAGCATGATGCTTACCGGCTGCGGCGCCGGCTCCGATGACGACCGCAAGATCGTGCGCATCGGCCATGTGCAGTCCCAGACCCACCCGGATCATCTGGGACTGGAAGCCTTCGCCAACTATATCAACGAGAAGCTGGGCGACAAGTACCGCGTGGAGGTGTACCCCAGCGAGCTGCTGGGCTCCCAGACCGAAATGGTGCAGCTGACCCAGACCGGTGCTATCGACTTTGTGGTGGCGTCCAATGCCATTATGGAGACCTTCAGCGCCAAATACCAGATCTTCAACCTGCCTTACCTGTTCTCCAGCGTGGAAGCCTACCACGAGGCCATGGATGACCCCGAGGTGACAGACCCCATCTTCCAGACCACCTCCAAGGCCGGTCTGGAAACAGTGGCGTGGCTGGATGCCGGTACCCGCAACTTCTACACCATCAAGACCCCTATCAACCAGCCCTCCGACCTGAAGGGGCTGAAGATCCGCGTACAGCAGTCGCCCACCAATGTGGAAATGATGCGTCTGCTGGGCGGCACCGCTACCCCCATGGGCTTCGGCGATGTGTATACCGCGCTGCAGGCCGGTATTCTGGATGGTGCCGAAAACAACGAGCTGGCTCTGACCGATAACGGTCACGGTGATATCTGCAAGTATTACTCCTATGATATGCACCAGATGGTGCCGGACCTGCTGGTGGCAAACTACGCCTTCCTGAACGAGCTCAGCGATGAGGAGCGCGCGATCTTTGAAGAGGGCTTCCAGATCGTGAAGCGCACCGAGCAGGACGCTTGGGAGGATGCTGTGGCTGAGGCGAAAGACAAGGCCGAGAATGAGCAGCACGTCAACTTTATTTACCCGGACACTGCACCGTTTCAGGAGGCTATGGCTCCCCTGCACGATTCCGTGCTGGCAGCAAACCCGGAATTGCAGCCCATTTATGACCTGATCCAGCAGCACAACGCTGCCCATACTGCGGACTGAGGAGGAGCATCATGGAAAAACTGAGAAATACCCTGAACAAGGTGCTCAACCTGCTGGCAGGTCTAAGCATGACGGTCATGGTGGTTCTGACCACCTATCAGGTCATCGTGCGTTACATCTTCAACTCTCCCTCCACATGGTCGGAAGAGCTGGTGGGTTATCTGTTCGGCTGGAGCACCATGCTGGGTGCCACCATCGTCTCCGGCGAGCGCGGCCACATGAACATTCCCGTGCTGGTGGACCGGTTCAACCCCACCATGCGCAAGGCGTTCCACATCTTTGCCGAGGTCATCGCCTTCCTCTTCTCCGCCACCATTCTGGTGTTCGGCGGTTTTCAGGTGTCCCAGCTGGCCATGGGACAGCAGACCTCCTCGCTGGGCGTTGCCGTGGGCGTGTTCTACTGGGTCATGCCCATCTGCGGCGTGATCATTCTGGTATATTCCGTGCTGAACATTATCGGCATCGCCAACGGCTCCATCTGTCTGGATGCCCCGGAGGATGCAGACTTTGCAAAGGTGGAAGCCGAAATGGCTGCCGATGCCGACAAGGAAAACAAGGAGGACTAAGCTGTGGCAATTCAAGCGTTACTCGTAATTCTGGCAGTGCTGCTGGTGCTGCTGTTCCTCGGCGTGCCCATCTCGTACGCCATTGCAGTCTCTTCTCTGACTGCTATCCTTTCTTCCATTGATCTGAATGTGGCCGTGCTGACCGCTGCCCAGCGCACCTTTGTGGGCATGAGCAAGTTCAGCCTGACCGCCATCCCATTCTTTATTCTGGCGGGCAACATCATGAATCAGGGCGGCATCGCCAAGCGTCTGGTGGATTTCGTCATGGCCATTCTGGGCAAGCTGCCCGGCGCACTGCTGGTGACCAACATCGGCACCAACGCCCTGTTCGGTGCCATCTCCGGCTCTGCATCCGCTGCGGCTGCTGCCGTTGGCTCTATGATCCGCGACGGTGCCGACGAGCAGGGCTACGACCCCGCCGTGACCGCTGCCACCAACGCTGCTTCCTCCTGCTCCGGCCTGCTGATCCCGCCGTCCAACGCCCTGATCACCTACTCTCTGGCGTCCGGCGGCACCTCTGTGGCTGCACTGTTCATGGCGGGTTACATTCCCGGCATCATCTGGGCGCTGTGCTGCTGCGTGGTGGGTGTGCTGCTGGCTGTCAAGCTGGGGTACAAGGGCACACCCGGCAAGTTTGACTGGAAAAATCTCGGCATCTGCACCCTGCGCGCTCTGCCGTCTCTGTCCCTGATCATCGTGGTCATTGGCGGCATCATCGGCGGTGTGTTCTCTGCCACCGAAGGCTCTGCCATTGCCGTTGTCTATGCGCTGATCCTTGCTTTCTGCTACCGCTCCATCAACCTGAAGAGCCTGTGGAAGATCATCGTGGACTCTGCCAAGATGTCCGGCATGGTGGTGTTCCTTGTGGGTGTCTCCAACATTCTGGGCTGGGTCATGGCCTTTTTGCAAATCCCGGATGCTGTGGCAGCAGCCCTGCTGAGCCTGACCAGCAATAAGTACATCATCCTGCTCATCATGAACGTGATCCTGCTGGTGTCCGGCACCTTCATGGATGTGACCCCGGCCATCCTCATCTTCACTCCGCTGTTTCTGCCCATCTGCCAGAGCTTTGGCATGAGCACCATCCATTTCGGTCTGATCCTCGTGTATAACCTGTGCATCGGCAACATCACCCCGCCCGTGGGCAACGCCCTGTTCGTGGGTATCAAGGTGGGGCGCACCTCGCTTTCCAGGGTCATGCCGTATATGCTTATGTACTATGTGGCCATCATCGGCGGACTGCTGCTGGTCACCTTTATCCCGGCAGTGTCTACCGCACTGCCGCAGGCAATGGGCCTGATGTAACTGAGACATCTCCTTTTTCTTCTCCTAAAAGGCGGTACCTGCTTTGCGGCGGGCACCGCCTTTTCTTGTCTCTTGCACAAAGGCAGTCTTGTGCGCTATACTATCTGCAAAGGGAGGGAGAGACCATGCGCAGACGGACCTTTTTAGCCGGGCTGGGCTTTGCAGCCTTGCAGCTGGCAGGCTGTGGCACAAAGCCGCAGACCACACCGGACTATGTGCTGACCTATGCCGACAACCAGCCCGCCGGGTACCCCACCACGCAGGGCGCACAGTATTTTGCGGACCTTGTGCAGCAGCAGACCGGGGGCAAGGTGGTCATTCAGGTCAAAGCGAACGGCGAGTACGGCTCGGAACAGCAGGTGTGGGAGCAGCTTGCCATTGGCGGCGTAGATTTTGCGCGTGTGTCGCTTTCGGCGGCCACAGACGATCTGCCCCGGCTCAACGTACTGCTGCTGCCGTATCTCTACCGGAATGCCGACCATATGTGGCGTGTGCTGGATGGCAGCATCGGAGCAGAATTTTTGCAGGACTTTACCGCGCATGGGCGGGTGTGCCTGAGCTGGTACGACGCGGGTGCCCGCTCGTTCTATGCCCGTCAGCCGGTGCGCAGCCTGAACGATCTGCAGGGCAAGACCATCCGCGTGCAGGATTCGCAGATTGTGATCGACATGATCCGCCTGCTGGGTGCAGTGCCGGAGACCACGGCTTACAGCGACGTGTACTCGGCGTTTGAGACCGGGCAGATCGATGCCGCCGAAAACAACTGGCCGGCCTACTATTCCATGGAGCACTACAAGGTGGCGCGGTACTACATGGCCGATGAGCACAGCCGCGTACCGGAGGTGCAGCTGGCTTCCGGCCACACATGGGATGCACTGCCGGAGGAATACCAGCAGATTCTGCAGAAATGCGCCCGGGCATCGGCGCAATACGAGCGCCAACTCTGGGCACAGGAAGAAACTGCCGCCCGAGAAGCGGCATTGGCTGGCGGGTGCCGGGAACTGCCGCTGCCCAAAGAGGAAATGCAGAACTTCCGGCAGCTGGTACAGCCGCTGTACCGGAAATATTGTGCCGACTATCTGCCGCTGGTGGAAGAGATACAGGCAGAATGACAACAGAGAAAGTCCTTTAAGGGTGCAGGGAACTGCTCCCCACCATTGTGCGCGATTTTCAGGCGGTCATCTCCAAGGAGATCAAGGAGTTGCTGCTGGGAAAGCGGAGAGCGGCTTTTATACCGTTCTCCGCGCTTTGTTCTTATTTTATCTCCGGTGTTTCCTTTCGCTGCCGGGTGGATCTCAGATATTCCAGCAGCATCTGGCTCACCACCGAGCTTGCCGTCTTGGAAAACGCCAGCCCCAATGTCCGGCAGCAGGCAGGCTCCAGCGGGCGGGACACCACACCGGGGCAGCCGAACGCCTGCATCACCAGTTCCTGCGAGATGGTCACGCCCAGCCCGCTGCGCACGAACGCCATGATGAGGGTATCATCCCGGAAGCTGTATGAAATATTTGGCTCCACCGGGCATTTGAGCATCAGGTGCTGGATGTCGTTATCACAGCCGGGCGTTTCGATGATGAGCGGATACTGAAACAGCTGCGGCAGGGTCACACTGGAATGTGCAGCCAGTGGATGCCCCTCCGGGAACACAGCGCACAGCGGGTCGTCCCGGAGCGGGTAGAATTTCAGGTCGTCTGCCACAATGGATGAGAGGAAACCGCAGTCTACCTGTCCACGGATGATCCATTCCCGGATCTCATCATAGTTGCCGTCCAGAATTTCAATCTTCACCTTCGGGTAGTTTTCCTTGAAATAATGCACGACTTCCGGCATCCAGAGCGTTGTGATGCTGGAAATGCTGCCCACCCGCAGCTTGCCCTCCACCTTGTGGTTGATATTGAACGCCGCCTGCCGCAGCCGGGTCTTCTGGTTGGCCAGCTCCCGGATGTAGGGCAAAAGGCGGGTGCCGTTATCTGTCAGGGTCACGCCCCGGTTGATGCGGGCGAACAGCTGCACGCCCAATTCCTCTTCCAGCCCTGCCATCATCTGGCTGATGCCGGATTGGGTATAGTTCAGTGCCTCCGCTGCTTTGGAAAAGCTGCCCGTTTCGCATACTTTCAAGAATATCTCGTATCGGTCTTTCTGTTCCCGCATTGTAAACGCTCCATAAGTAAAATTTATAGGTCGCAGTAATTTTATTGGGTTTACTGATATGATACTTCATGTTATCCTATATTACAATAGGTTTTTAGGATAGGAGTTTGAGAATCATGGAAAAGAAAGCAAGCAGTTTCTCCGGACAAATCGGATTTGTCCTTGCTGCCGCCGGAAGTGCGGTGGGTGTCGGCAACCTGTGGCGGTTCCCGTACCTTGCCGCAAAGGATGGCGGCGGTTTGTTTTTGCTGGTGTATCTGGTGCTGGTGCTGACCTTCGGTTTTACCCTGCTCACCTCGGATATCGCCATCGGACGCCGCACCAAGCAGAGTGCCATCCGCGCCTACGAGACCATGCGCCCCAAGTGGAAATTCCTCGGCATCCTGACCTTTCTGGTGCCGGTTCTGATCATGACCTACTATGCCGTCATCGGCGGGTGGATCACGAAATATGCGGTGGTCTACCTCACCGGACAGTCTGCCGCCGCTGCGGAGGACGGTTATTTTACCAGCTTCATTACCTCGCCGGTGTCTCCTGTGGTGTTCGCTCTGCTGTTCATGGGCGTGACGGCTTTCATCGTGTACAACGGCGTGGAGGGCGGCATTGAGCGGGTGTCCCGCTACATGATGCCCATTCTGCTGGTGCTGGTGGTCGTGATTGCGGGCTATGCCCTCACCCTGCGCCACGAGGACGCTTCCGGTCAGATGCGCACCGGTATGGAAGGGCTGCGCTACTACCTGACCCCGCACATGGAAGGGCTGACCATCAGCCGCTTTTTGCAGATCTTGCTGGACGCCATGAGCCAGCTGTTCTTCTCCCTCAGCGTATCCATGGGCATTATGATCACCTACGGTTCTTACGTCAAACCGGACGTAGACCTGAACAAAGCGGTGAATCAGATTGAAATCTTCGATACCGGCGTGGCTCTGCTGGCCGGTGCCATGATCATTCCTGCCGTGTATGTGTTCTCCGGTACCGAGGGCATGAGCGCAGGCCCCAGCCTGATGTTCGTCTCGCTGCCCAAGGTGTTTGCCGCTATGGGCAAGGCCGGTACTTTCGTGGGCATCCTGTTCTTTGTCACTGCTATTTTTGCCACTCTCACTTCCTGCATCTCGGTGCTGGAATCCATCACCGCCAACTGCATGGAGATCTTTCACGCGGGCCGCAAAAAGACGGTGCTTGTGCTGACGGTCATTTATCTGGCCGCGTCCGCCATCATTGCGCTGGGTTACAGCATCTTCTATTTTGAGGTGCAGCTGCCCAACGGCTCTGCGGCTCAGCTGCTGGATATCATGGACTATGTCAGCAACAGCGTCATGATGCCTTTCATCGCCCTGCTGTCCACCATCCTGATTGGCTGGGTCATGACGCCGGATTACGTCATTGACGAGATGCAGCGGGGCGGCAAGACCTTCCGCCGCCAGAAGCTCTACCGGGTGATGATCCGCTATGTTGCCCCGGTGATGATGCTGGTGCTGTTTTTGCAGTCCACCGGGATCCTTGCTTAAAAGGCTACTCTTCCATGTATCAGGACGTAAACTTCTGGCATTTCCACGGAAATTGACGCCATTGAGGGTGCATATAAGTACCGGAAAGACTGATGATGCCAGTTTTAGCGGATGGTTCTGCGGAGCCATCCGTTTTTTCTTATTCAGATTGCATTTTTCTGTTTTCTCTTGACGATGCCCCGCTAATGGAGTAGGATGGTGCTGCAAAAATGAATTGCAAAAGAGGAGATCCAAATGCAAATCAGCCTTTTATTGATGCAGCAGATCGCGCAGCTATTTCTGATTCTGCTGATGGGATATGCCGTTGTGAAAACCGACCTGTTGAAGGCATCGGACAGCAAGGTGCTGTCTGTGGTCTTTGTCTATCTGGTCATGCCCTGTGTCGTTCTGAACGCCTTTCAGATCAAGGATACTCCGGAGATCCGCACCGGTCTGCTTTATTCCATGGGCATCGCCGTTGGAATGCACGTTGTATTTCTGCTTCTGAATGCGCTGCTCCGCAAGTCTCTCAAGCTGGACGCCGTGGAGCAGGTCAATATCATTTACAGCAATGCCGCCGCGCTGGTCATCCCCATCGTGCAGGCCCTGCTGGGGGAGGAATATGTTGTCTACTCCTGCGCCTTTGTCATTGTACAGCTGGTGCTGCTCTGGACCCATGCAAGCGCCTGCCTGCAGGGGTCTGCCCGGCTGGAATGGCGCAAGCTCCTTACCAATGTCAACCTGATCGCCATTGCAGCCGGTGCGCTGCTGTACCTGCTGCACGTCTCGCTGCCCGCCCCGATCACCAGCACACTGAGCAGTGTCGGCAATATGATCGGCCCCATGGGAATGCTGCTGGCAGGCATGGCCATTGCGGAAGTGCCCCTTAAAAAGGTTTTCTGCACCCCGCGCAACTATCTGCCGGTATTTCTGCGTCTGCTGGGTGTTCCGCTGGTCATCGTTCTGCTGCTTTGGGCAGTTCACGCATCCCTTTGGATCCCGGACGGCAAGTCCATCCTGATGACAGTCTACCTTTCTGCCATTACCCCCGCCTGTGCAACAGTCACCTCCATGGCACAGCTCTATGACCGGGATGCTTCTCATTCCAGCGCGATCTATGTCCTGAGCACGCTGCTTTCCATCCTGACCATGCCGCTGATGATCGGGTTGTTTGAGCTGCTGCTCTGAAATACGAAAAAAGGCCGTCCGGCACCGTAGCAGGGCAGCCTTTACAACTACAAGGATGTGTCTCTATGAAACTCAAACAATTCATTCAGCAGGAAACGGTCCTCACCGCAGCCGCTGTGCTGGCCGTTGTCTCCGCCTTCTTTGTTCCGCCGGATGCGCAGTATCTCGGCTACATCGACCTGCGCACGCTGGCGATCCTGTTTTCCCTGATGACAGTCATGGCCGGGCTGCGGCGGCAGGGCTTTTTTGATGGACTGGGACGGGCATTGCTGTCCCGCACCCACAGCACCTTTCAGCTGACACTGGTACTGGTCGGGTTGTGCTTTTTCGGAAGCATGTTCATCACCAACGATGTTTCCCTGCTGACCTTCGTTCCCTTTACGTTCGTGGTCCTGAGCCGTCTGGGAGCGGATGTCCGCCGCGCTCTTCTGATCCCGGTGGTCTGTATGCAGACCATTGCAGCAAATCTTGGCAGTATGCTGACCCCCATCGGCAACCCGCAGAACCTCTATCTTTACGGAAAAAGCAGCATGAGCATCGGGGGATTTGTGCTTCTTATGCTGCCCTACACCCTGGTCTCTCTGCTCCTGCTGCTGGCTTGGGCAGCGCTGGTCTGCCGGAAAACGTCTACCGCCCTCTCCGTGGACGAGCTTGTTTCTTCTGCATCTCAGGGAGATCAGAAGATCATCCTACTGTATCTGGTTCTGTTTGCCGTCTGCCTGCTGTCCGTGATCCGGGTGCTGCCCTATGGCATCGCCTTTGCCGCTGTACTCGTTTGCGTTCTTTTTGCAGACCCACACACCTTACGGGCAGTGGACTATTCCCTGCTTCTGACCTTTGTGGCTTTTTTCATCTTCATTGGCAATCTGGGCCGCATTCCGGCCTTTTCCGGCTGGCTGCAGGAGTTTCTGACCGGCCGGGAAGTTCTTGTGGCGGTTCTTGCTTCGCAGGTCACCAGTAATGTTCCCGCCGCCCTGCTGCTGTCCGGGTTCACGGCAGAGACACAAGCCCTCATCATCGGCACCAATCTGGGAGGTCTTGGCACTTTGATCGCATCCATGGCCAGTCTTATTTCCTACCGACAGATCGCACGGGAGCTGCCACAGGGGAAGAAGCAGTATTTTGGGCTGTTCACCCTGTCCAACCTGATCTTCCTTGCGCTCCTGCTGGGCGTGTGGTTCTTGCTCCGTTGAGTGTGGCAGATGACTTATGGTTTTTCTATAAAGCTAAAAAAGGGGAGTTCCGTCACGGACGAAGGTCCGGGCAGAACTCCCTTTGGTTTTATCGTATGCAGTTATCAAGTAAAGAATAAAAGTTTTGCAAAACAACCACTACAAGGCTCAAATCGTAAGCGGTCAGCTGCTTTTGAAAAGAGCCGGCAAACAGCACCCACATCCCCATGGACATCCCGGCATATTTCATTGTCTGCCTCCAAATCCGATCTTCACGATCTGCATTTTCATCCCGTTGTCCCCGACCTTGGCGAGAAATCGGAAAAAGCCGCTGACAGAAGGATCTTTCAGGTCACTGTAACCCAGCATATAGCCCCGGCTGGATACTTGCAAACGGCTGTCCCATGGGGTAAAGATGCACCATCCCAACAGCCCCCTTGCGGATGCCCACGGCGCAGATCAGAACCAGCAGAACTCCCAACCCAAGACCTTCCAGAATCACCTGTAAAAGCATTACTTATTCCTCTTGTATCCGTTTTCATCCCGGTATTCAGGATGTTCTTTTACGTATGGATCCTTATCGCCGCAGATGGTATAGTCGCATCGGCAGCCGTCCACGCAGGTGGTCGTCCTCACGAGCTTGGCATGGAGCAGTTCCATGGACGCATAGTCCACATTGCACAGGGCGGGCATAATGTCCGCAAATCCGAACCGCTTAGCAAATTCCGCCGCCGGACACGCCGTAAATTCATAATAGATGGGCTTGTCGGTTTCATAAGGCGCAACCGACATCTCGTAATCGTGCCATTTGTCGCAGCCGCTTTTCGCACGAACAAACGCCTTGTACATCAGCTTCCTCCAGAACGGCTTGTTGCAGTCCACAAATTTCAGCTTGTGGAAAGTTGGAAGAATCAGTTTTTCCTCCATCTCTTCAATTTCACGGAATGTGGTCACATCCCGGCACACATCGTAATAGCACATAATGGCGATGCAGTCGTAGGTGCCGCCTACGCCGTTGTGGAAGTTCTTTTTGCCGCCCAAGTCGGTGCGCCAGTCGGAGAGAAAGACCGCGTACTGCCGCTGCACCTTTTCCCATACTGTCTCCCACTCTGCTTCCGGATAGTGCAGAGTGATTTTCGCCAGAATTTCCTTTTTGCAGGGTTTGGAATATAGCACATGGCAGCTACGGTCAATTTGTAATTCACTGTCCTTCATCTTCCCACACCTTTCAGAAAACCGCTCTTTGCATTTTCTTCGGTGTCGTCCGATTCGTCGTAGGCATCATAGGGCGCCGATGGGTCGTGTACTCGTTTTTTGAATGGTGAACAGCTCTTGTCTTTGTGGGCAAACGCAAAGGCAAAATTGTCCGTCCATCCCGTATGACCGGTGATGAAATATGGATGCAGCCCACGTGCGCGCAGTTTCCGCTCCAGCTCCGCCAGTGACTGCACAGCCAGCTTATTGTCCTCCGCCAGCGAGGAAATGAAGCTGTAGCCGCCGTCCGCGCCAAACCAGATGGTATCGCCGGTAAAGAGATATTTCCCGTCCACAAGGTATACCATGTGCCCCCATGTATGACCGGGAACCAGAAAACACTTGATCCTGACGCCGTCAATATCAAAAACCTCTCCATCGTGAAGCAGCTGCTTTTCGTTGTAGATGGTCACTTGCGGCAGCTTATAGAGATGATAAATAACCTTGCGGCGTGCTTCTCCGATCAGATACCGGTTCTCGATCTCGCTTATGTACAGCTTTGCATTCTGAAACAGCCCCGGACTGTCCGCCTCCACCGCACCCACATGGTCGGTGTCCTGATGGGTGATAAGGATATGGTGTAT
>OGHS01000599.1_pt1 | contig 15439 bp, 10 predicted proteins | sample 1571611 | NCBI WGS metagenome assembly OGHS01 (sample SAMEA2581944, study PRJEB24529) | metagenome | biome: Human gut stool | place: China | collected 2011 | reverse complement strand
ACGTATCCACACCTTTGAATTCCGCCAGTTTTCCGGCAAACAATACAATGTATTCCCCGCGGTAAGGCAGACCCAGCGAGTCAAAAAGCGATTCTCTGTCTACTTCTTCCGGATAGAAGATGTCCTCGTTATAGCCGTTGGGCAGCAGCAACAGCCTGTTCGCGCAGGAGGGCAGCACGGAAATGGCAAGATCCCGGTTGTCCTGTGAAATGGCAAGCACCTTTGCGCTGCCCGCAATCGCCTCCTCCGCAAAGCCGCGGAAGACCGGCCATTTTCTGCAGCCCATGAGGTCTGTCCCGTGGATGGTGACAACCAGCGGGATATCGCACAGAGAGGCAAGCCAGGAAAGACACCATGCGTGCTGGGCATGAATGACGTCCGGCTGAAACTCCCGCACCGCCTGCCGCAGGACAGAGGAAAAGAGCGTAAGATACTGCGCCAGTTCGCCGCTGCTGAGATCCGCGAAGGTAGTCCGGCTCTGGGGATGGGTGGTAAAGCAGGGAAAATTGAAGGGCAGCGAGCTCCACGACGCTTTTCCCGTTGAAAACATCACGGGAAATATACGGATGCCGGGAAGCTGCAATTTCGGCTGCAATAACATCTGCTTGTTTGGCGCGGATGGCGGAAGCCTCTGCTAATTTACCGACCAAATGTTGAGTGCCACTTTTCACTTTATGGGCATTGGGATCTTTCAGCATTTCTTCATATACCGCTTTATCCGCTTTTGTTAACTTGTTAGATTCCAAATGATAAGGGTAATTGTATCTTCATTGATTTTTAATTCATAAATGGCCGAGCCGTTGTAGCTACTGTCATATTGTAGTTTTCGTGCCGAAAGGATCGGAAATCGGGAGTAAACAGCTATCCGGTTATTGCCGTTCTCTTGACCTACACGTTGAATATGCCGATAAGGATATGCTTTCATACCCTCTTCTACTTCTTTGGCATTAAGATGTATTTTGGCAGTCGGAGAGATGTTGTGTTCCTGTAAGCAGATGATGTCGGCATCGCTCTTACGGAGATATTCGAGTACCGGATTTTTGCCGTTTTCCTTTTCCATGTTGCCAAAGGACATAATATTGTAGGATAGTATTTTAATGCTTCCCTCCGGAATATTTGCTGTATGAAGATTGATAGGAAGATAGGCCCGGATTTGCGGATAGCAGAAAGCAAAGCCAAGTATAGACAGAAGAGCGAACTTATAGCGTACGATTAACCAGAAAATAAGAAAACAGAAATTGATGGAGAGGAAAATAGGAAAAGTAAGTCCCATGCATGCTTCGACCGGGTGTATTACGGGAGAAATGTGTGGGCTATAGGCGGTCAGCAAGAGAATTCCGACAAAGAATGCATTGACTGCCAAGATCAGATAAGCGAAGACTTTTCCGATGTGTTTCATATCTTATTTTTTACTTGCATCGAAGAGGCTTTTCTTTTCTTCGGTAGTGAGGCTCTCGTATCCTGACTTTTTCAGCTTATCGAGAATGCGGTCCACCTCATCCGATTGCGCTTTTTTCCGGGCATTATAATCATAGTCTTGTTCGCGGCTGTAATTGCCATAATGCACTTTCATTTTGGGTTTACGCTTCCAGTTTTTTTTATAGAAAAGAGAACTCACTCCGTCTAATATTCTGTTTATCCAAACAGTGATATCTGTGCCTTTACTCAGACTGGCGGCAAACCAGAGACCTGCCAATGCACCACCTAAGTGGGCGATGTGTCCTCCGGCATTACCGGAAGTGATGAACAACAGATCTGTCAGGACCACTATTAAGGCCAAATATTTTAGGCGTATAGTACCAAAAAGAAAAAGGCGTACGGGATAGTTGGGCTCTCGATAGGCGGTTGCCACCACGATGGCAAGTACGGATGCGGATGCACCTACCATTGTCGATACTTCCACCATGGGACGGAAATAAGGAAACAAATTATAGGAAATCATGTACAATAATCCTCCGCATATACCTCCCAAAATATATAAACCGCGTAAATGCTTGCCGGAAAAGAAGTAAAGGAATAATTGACCAAACCAATATAGCCAAAGCATATTAAACAGAATATGCATAAAACCGGCATGCATGAACATATAAGTGAACAGTGACCACGGTTGCAGGATAAACCGGGTAAAGGAGGCCGGAAGTGCCAACAGTTCGAATATTCCGGCAGCGCTTCTATTGAATAGTTGCAATAGAATGTTTATCAATGCAGTTGCTACAAAAATCCCTACATTGATGTATATGAGTTGTATAAAGACATTTCCTCTGCGAAAAGCTTCTTTAAGATCAGTTATAATATGTCCCATGATCATTGTTTTTTTTCTTCCAATACATAATCAGAATAAAACCGAATATCATTCCTCCTAAATGGGCAAAATGAGCTACATTATCATTAGGATTATTGGCAAATCCGGAATATAGTTCGATTAAGGCATATCCGATGACAAAATATTTGGCCTTGATAGGAAATGGAAGCGGGAAAATGAACAATTGTTGATTAGGAAATAACATTCCGAAACCTAACAGGATCGCATATACGGCTCCTGAGGCTCCTACGGTATTCATCATATTCAGGTATTCGCTCATCGGTATTGTCCCGCTAAAAGTCTGGACCATGGAATATCCCGATAAGACAGTCTGGTATTCAACGAATTGTACGATCTCCTGGATAATTCCTGCACCGATACCACAAAGAATATAGTAGAATAAAAAACGTTTCGGCCCCCACACTTGTTCGAGAATGCGTCCGAACATCCACACGGCGAACATATTGAAGAAAAGGTGAGTGAATCCTCCGTGCATGAACATATAGGTTATCAACTGGGCGGGATTAAAGTCTTCGGCCATAAAAAAATGCAAACCTAAATAGTTTGCGAGATCTATACCATAACTTTGTGCAACGATTGTTCCTAAATAAAACAGTACATTGATAATTATCAGGTTTTTAGTAACTGTAGGCATCATATATTTGAATCTCTTTTATGCTAATTTACGAGTAATGGTTGCAAAAATACGAATAAATTCTGTTTTAAAGCAGAAAAATGAATCCCTATTAGCTCTTTTTCAGCAAATTGATGCGTTTTTTTGATGTTTTTATTTGATATATTGTTTTGTTAGTCTATATTTGTGAGGATTTTACGTCGTCTATCTTTTTGTGTAACACATATATTAATTAATCATTTACGAATTATGAATAAGGCTGATCTTATTAATGCTATCGCAGCTGAGTCTGGTTTGAGCAAAGCTGACTCAAAAAAAGCACTTGATGCTTTTGTGTCTTCAGTTACTGGCGCTTTAAAAGGTGGTGACAAGGTTTCTTTGGTTGGTTTCGGAACTTTCTCTGTTTCTGAGAGAGCTGAAAGAACCGGTATTAACCCTTCTACAAAACAAGCTATCACTATTCCGGCAAAGAAGGTTGCTAAGTTTAAAGCAGGTGCAGAACTCTCTGAGGCTGTTGAATAAACTATATAGTTGAAAGATTTTAAAAAAAGGGGGCGTGCTAACGCCTCCTTTTTTGTATCTTTGCGCGCAGAAAATAATTGTAAGCTATGAATATAGAGAATAAACTTGTAATGTCCGTAATAAGCGGACTGAAAGCTCTTTATGGTCAGGATGTTCCTGCCGTACAGGTGCAATTGCAGAAAACGAAAAAGGAATTTGAAGGACATCTTACCTTGGTTGTATTCCCTTTCCTGCGTATGTCGAAGAAGGGACCGGAACAAACTGCACAGGAGATCGGTGAGTACTTACAAGCTAATGAGCCGGCAATAGCTGCTTTTAATGTGATAAAAGGCTTTTTGAATTTGACAATAGCTTCTTCTGAGTGGATTGAATTGCTGAATATGATTCATGCTGACGAACGGTATGGTATAATGGCTGCCGATGCTGATTCTCCACTGGTGATGATTGAATATTCTTCACCTAATACGAATAAACCCCTACATCTGGGGCATGTACGCAATAATCTGCTTGGAAATGCATTAGCCAATATTATTATGGCGAATGGCAATAAGGTCGTAAAAACCAATATTGTAAACGATCGGGGTATCCATATCTGTAAGTCTATGTTGGCCTGGAAACTTTATGGTAATGGTGAGACTCCCGAATCATCCGGTAAAAAGGGAGATCACTTGGTTGGGGATTATTATGTCTCTTTCGATAAGCATTATAAAGCCGAAGTGAAGGAACTGATGGCTCAATTTACAGCTCAGGGGATGAACGATGAAGAAGCGAAGGCGAAAGCCGAAGCGGAATCTCCGTTGATGAATGAAGCCCGTGAAATGTTGGTGAAATGGGAGGCGGGAGATCCTGAAGTACGTGCTTTGTGGGCTATGATGAATAATTGGGTGTATGCCGGATTTGACGAGACTTACCGTAAGATGGGAGTTGGTTTCGATAAGATATATTATGAGTCGGATACTTATCTCGAGGGAAAGGAAAAGGTAATGGAAGGATTGGAAAAAGGTTTCTTCTATAAGAAAGAAGACGGTTCGGTATGGGCTGATCTTACGGGAGAAGGGCTCGATCATAAGTTGCTGCTACGTGCTGACGGTACTTCTGTGTATATGACTCAAGACATCGGGACAGCCAAATTGCGTTTTGCCGACTATCCCATCGATAAGATGATTTATGTGGTGGGTAATGAGCAGAATTATCACTTTCAAGTGCTCTCTATCCTGCTTGATAAGTTAGGATTCGAATGGGGTAAAAGCTTGGTTCATTTCTCATATGGTATGGTCGAACTTCCGGAAGGTAAGATGAAATCACGGGAAGGAACAGTGGTGGATGCCGACGATCTGATGGAAGAGATGATTGCAACTGCTAAAGAAACCTCTCAGGAGCTTGGTAAACTGGATGGATTGACACAGGAAGAGGCAGATGATATTGCCCGCATTGTCGGTTTAGGTGCATTGAAATATTTTATCCTTAAAGTGGATGCCCGCAAGAACATGACATTCAATCCGAAAGAGTCCATCGATTTTAATGGAAATACCGGGCCGTTTATCCAATATACCTATGCACGTATACAATCTGTACTTCGTAAGGCGGCAGAGAACGGTATCGTTATTCCTGAGCAACTTCCTTTAGGAGTTGAATTGAGTGAAAAAGAAGAAGGATTAATCCAGATGGTAGCTGATTTTGCAGCAATTGTTAAACAGGCCGGGACAGATTACAGTCCGTCTGTTATTGCCAATTATACTTATGACTTGGTGAAGGAGTATAATCAATTCTACCATGATTTTAGCATCCTGCGCGAAGAGAATGAAGCGGTGAAGATATTCCGTATCGCATTATCTGCCAATGTGGCTAAGGTAGTACGTTTGGGAATGGGCTTACTGGGCATTGAAGTGCCGGCCAGGATGTAAGAGTTGATGTGAGCTAATATAGAACATACGGGAATTCTTCAAGTAAGATTGACTTGCTGAAGAGTTCCCGTATATTGTTTTTATTCCAGTTAGTGTTTTAAGTGAAGTTAGAAAGACTTTTTTGACAGGGATGAATGATGTTTCTGATTATTCTTTCTTGTGTAAGTACCAGTCAGTGTTTTCATTACCATTACTTTTTACCCAATTTGTGAAATTCGGATAAATCTCGTCAATTCGTATGCCTTCATTTGAGCAGTCGAAGTCTTTGATGTTAGGCAAATGTATGGCATAAGGCATGTTGTCTTTAGAGATATAATACATTTGTTGGCTCTCATCGGTCAGATCATTTCCTTTTCCAAAATGGCTGCTGTCTGCCCGTTTAGTGGGTACATAATTGGGAAGATGCAGTTCTTTACCTCTTTCATTCAAGGCATTGATAATGATAAACGGATTATAAGGGGGGAGCATGGCTGCTGATTCGATCTGTGGAGTTCCGAAAGTTGTAGTGACGGTAAACTTACCTTTTTGTTTTACAGCTTGCTTCATGTTGTCTGCAACAATAATAATGGCATTGTCATTATCTGCTCTTTCCTCCAAACCTTTATTGTCAAACTGGAACAGGGGGCTTGCTGTGAATGTATAGTTCTCATAAGCAATATTTACGGCAGTTACTTTATCGGGAGTAACTGATAGGCGGTATCCGAATCCGTTAAAATTATTGTATCCGGCGCCATCCCAATAGGGAGTGAATTCGTCTATAGTAGAGGTAATCCGGTTTTGCATATTCTTATATACTCTTGATTGATAGTATACCACTACGTCGTTCAAGTCATAGTCTCCTTGATCTGGCCATAGATCTTCAAAAGCGAGCAATCCGAAATAGGTTGTATAGTTATCCTCTTCGGAAGGACCCGGATCTTCTGGCTTTTCCAATTCAGCCATGTTGCTCCCATCAATAGCTCCTTCCACATCTGCATGACAATACATAATAACGTCGGTATAGTTAGGTCGCTGGCTTTCCAATGGTCTGTCTTCTATCCCTATGGTAACCGAGCTGTTGGCCTTATCAAAAATAGCGATTGTGTGCTGATTGTTTTCATCGCCGTTTTTGGTATTGAGTGCATTGACGGAGTAATAGTTATGATTTCCACTGGAGTGGCCGATATTTCCTTTGATAAAAGCACTCGAAGAGACTCCCCAACCAATAGTAACTCCTGCTGGAAATTTATCTTCGAATTGATTGGTTTCCTTATTCCAATAATGTAGTTGTATCGTACTTCCACAAGAGATACCTGCCGATACAGGGAAAGCAATAATTTTTTGTATGTCGTTGACAGAACTTGGTAGCTGTCCGGTGGGGTAGGTATAATAGAGAATCGTATTACTTACTGAAGGTGCATATTTTCCTATCATAGCCAAGTTCACCTTTGTTTCCTTTATAATGGGAATGCCTGTTTCTACTCCCGGTGTGAAATATTGTGGAAAATAACTTTGCATTTCTTCTTTGTATGGAGATGTAGTAGCTTTGGTAATGTTGTATAGTTCGTTTTCCGGGAAGATGAAACGCTCCGATAGTAAATAGCTGGGGTAACCGGATTCGTTCCAATTTCCTAATACCAGCATATCGGAAGGATAGGTGTATGTCGTGGCTCTGGTGTTTCCGCTTCTGTTTTTGGGGTCTTCTATGCCAGCAGAAATCCTGCTTGCAGTAACCTCTGTCTCTATGAAAGGTACACCTACATACGGTGAGTAGATATAGGCTTTCTTGATATAGGCTGGCAGGGTCGTTTCTCCTTTCAGTATGCCTTTGGCATCTGTTATACCGCGATAGATCGGCTCAATATCTTTCTTTGTACTGATCCCATCGTTTTCTTCAAAAGGGTTTTCGCTGTAAATTTCTATCGATACAGTATAGTCCTGCAAGCCTAAATCTATGTCTATCGGACAATTAAGCGTAGTTTGAAAATCGAAATAATCGCCTTTTACAGGCTTCTCGGGAGCTTGTGATAAATCTACATCTTTTACGCAAGATGATAAACCGAACAGTAATATACTACTGGCGCAGAGGAGTCGGGTCGTAATTTTTTTCATATATATGTTATTTGATTTGTTTGCTGCTGCAAAGATAATAAGAAATAGATATAAAACACTGAAAATGAGTAAAAAATAAGAGACATTCTACAAAATGAGAATGTCTCTTAGAAAAAATCTTATTATGTTATTTCTTTTTTGCTGTCCGTCCCTTTTTAGGAGTGGACGTTGCTTTTTCGCTTTGCAGCTTGATAATCTCCAAACAAGTTTTCAGATTCAAATCTGCGGGAACCACATCTTTAGGGATTTTATAGTTACTTCCTTTATAAGAGATATATGGTCCGTATCTTCCGTTCAGTATTTCCAGTTCCGGTTCTTCGGCGAATTGCTTGATGTGGCGTTTGGCCTCTGTGGCTCTCTTCTCTGTGATAAGTTCGATGGCTTCTTCAAGCGTAATGGCCATCGGATCGAGTGTCTTAGGCAGAGATATGTATTTACCGTCATGGCGTACGTACGGTCCAAAGCGTCCTGTACCTATGCTTACTTCTTTATCCTCGTATTCGCCAACGACACGCGGAAGTTTAAACAAGTCCAATGCTTCCTGAAGAGTGATCGTTTCCATTGACAGGCCCTTCTCCAAACGTGCAAAACGGGGCTTTTCTTCCGAATCCGTACTGCCGACTTGTACGACAGGTCCAAAGCGTCCGATTTTGACCGATACTACCTTCCCGGTTCCCGGTTCTTCACCCAGAATACGTTCACCTACTTTATGTTCTGTTTTAGTAGCTAATGTCGACTCTACCGAAGGATGGAATCCTTTATAGAAGTGTTTCATGATTGCTGTCCATTGCTTCTCTCCGTCTGCTACCTCGTCAAACTCTTTTTCGATATTAGCCGTAAAGTTGTAGTCCAGAATATTTGAGAAATATTCGTTCAGGAAGTCATTCACTACCGTTCCGATATCGGTAGGCAGTAATTTTGATTTTTCTGCTCCTACTATTTCGGTATGTATGGCATCACTTATATTTTGGCCTTTTAGTGTCAGTATATTGAAAGAGCGTTCCTCACCTGCTTTGTCTCCTTTCTCTACATACTCGCGTTGCTGGATAGTAGAGATAGTAGGAGCATATGTGGAAGGACGGCCGATACCTAATTCTTCAAGTTTGCGTACGAGACTGGCTTCTGTGTAACGCGGCGGACGTTGGGTGAAACGTTCGGTAGCGACAATATCATTGTGCTCGAGCACCTGTCCTTTTTTCAATGGAGGAAGCAGATGGCTTTCGTCTTCCTGTTCGTTTTCATCGTCATACGATTCTTTATAGACGCGAAGGAAACCGTCGAAAGTAATAACTTCTCCGGTTGCTGTAAACACATCATCATTGGTACTGATACCGATGGTTGCAGTTGTCTTTTCCAGTTCGGCTTCTGCCATTTGTGAAGCGATGGTACGTTTCCAGATCAGGTCGTACAATCTTTTTTCCTGTGAGGGTGCTTCTACGGTGGAGTTTTCCATATAGGTAGGACGGATGGCCTCATGCGCTTCTTGTGCACCTTTGGTTTTGGTGGTAAAGTGGCGCGGATGCACGTATTGTTCTCCCATCATGTTGATGATAGCCTGTTTGCTACCTTCAGTTGCATATTCCGACAAGTTGACCGAATCGGTACGCATATAAGTGATTAATCCGGCTTCGTATAATTTTTGTGCCAACATCATGGTTTGTGCCACTGTATACCCCAATTTGCGGGCCGCTTCCTGTTGCAGAGTCGAGGTTGTGAATGGTGCGGCCGGGCTTTTCTTTATCGGGCGTTTGGTAATATCTTCGATTGTGAATATAGCATCTTTGCAACTTTCCAAAAATGCTTTGGCTTCTTCTTTTGTCTTAAGGCGATGAGCCAGTTCCGCTTTCATTTCTGTCAGTTTACCGTCAGTGTCCGGTACGAGGAATATGGCGATAACGCGATAAGACGCTTCGCTCTTGAATGCCTGTATTTCCCGTTCCCGTTCTACAATTAGCCGTACGGCTACTGATTGAACACGTCCGGCGGAAAGAGCCGGTTTGACTTTCTTCCACAATACTGGAGAAAGTTCGAAACCGACGATACGGTCGAGGATGCGTCGTGCCTGTTGTGCATTGACCAGGTTGATATCGATTTCGCGTGGATTCTCGATGGCTTTTAATATGGCATTCTTGGTGATTTCATGAAAGACGATTCTCCGGGTCTGTTCCGGTTTTAGTTTCAATACCTCATAAAGATGCCAGGCGATGGCTTCTCCTTCGCGGTCCTCATCGGATGCTAACCATACAACGTCTGCTTTCTGGGCTTCTGCCTGTAGTTTTGTTACCAACTCTTTCTTGTCTGCCGGTATTTCATAATTGGGCTTGAAGTTTTTATCGATATCGATACTGAACTCTTTCTTCTTCAAGTCTCTGATATGACCATAGCTGGAGAGTACTTTGAAATCTTTCCCCAGAAATTTTTCAATGGTTTTTGCTTTTGCTGGAGACTCGACAATAACAAGGTTTTTCTGCATAACTTTTACTTTAATTAAGAATGCCGAGAGTGGTGCTTTTCTAAGTTTCAACTCCCATTTATTCTGAAATTCGCCGACAAAAGTAGAAAAAAACATTTTCCTTACCTTATAATATAGAGAGAATCTGTTCCTTTTTTGCAAAAAAAGACTTTTTTTAGGAGTCAGGGAAGCGAGGAGACGAGATTTTTTAGTAATGGACAAATCCCGGAATAGAGTGCAATACAGCTTTATCGTATCGGTATCGAAAAGCGTGGCGGTGCGAGGGTGGGACCGCTGCTGTTTTGTTTGTCAAAAACTGCTTCACGGAGAATTTCGTATATCAATCCGCCTACGTCCAATCCAAGTTTGAATTTCTCAAAGCGGTAGTAAGGAATCACGATCGGCACTGTTTCCCAACGCCCTCTCATAGCATTATAATAGCGCTGTGCCCCTACTTCCATACTGAATCGGTCGGACATGTCGACGGACATGGTGGCGCCGTATCGGTGGGTGCTCATCCCATAGGAGTTTCCAATATCATACGAGCCGAAGAACTTGAGGGTAACTTGATCCGAAGGATGATAGAGCAAGGCTCCCGAGGTACTGAATGCTTGTCCACTGATGTGGCTCATATTTATTTTCATAGCATTGACGCTCAGTTGTAATGCCAGTTTGGGATTTAAAACATGTTGGTAACCGAGAGAAGCGTTGTTGAAGCGTCCGATTCCCGGTAGACTTGTCTGTGTTCCGGAACCGAAGAAAGCTCCGTGGCGGAATTGTTTTATGATGCCGTCTGTTTGATAGTCTCCCCGAAAGATCGGGGAGGGATTGGTATAATAGGGCAGATAGATTTCCTTTTTCAGTGAGATTTCAGGTGGATGATTCATAGGTTTGTATGGATACGCATCGGACGGATACAAAGGATAAGTGGCTCTCTCCATAAACGGATCGGGTGGAAGAAGCTTAAATGAGGTTCGGGAGGAGGTATGTATGCTGTCGTTGATCATGTGTGTACTATCTTCCTGGGCAGAGAGCGACAGCGAAACCGAAATCAGCAGGAGAAACATGCCTAAACGGATTGAAAGACACGATATATCGGCTTTTTGTATCATATGCTTTTACCCTCCTTTGTTTTTGTGAGTTTTATGTACAAAAATAACTAAAATATTCTGAATAGCAAATAGTTAGTCTGTTTTTTGATTCTGTTGACAGGCGCTTTGTAGGGAATTTCCTTTTCGAAGAAACAGAATATGGGAATGGTACATAATAAAACACCCTTTGCTTTTGAAGTGCAGAGAGTGTTTTATCGTACCTATATTAATGAGAAAGTGATTCTGTTTAGAATTGGAAACTCAGTCCGCCTACGAAATTGATGCCTTGGGTCGGATAATCCAGGTAGTACTGATACTCCTTATTCAGTAAATTGTCTGCTTTGGCGTAGATGGAAACGCCTTTGAACAGGTTATAAGTCGCCTTTAGTCCAAGGTTACTGACAGCCGGCAGTTTGGCTCCGGTAAAGAAATAGGGTTCCGTCCGGGAGATATATTGATAGCTGATGTTCAATGACAGTGCATGGATAGGGCGCGCTTCTATCTGCAATCCGAGTTTAAACTGAGGTTTCATTAATAGGGCGTCGTTATAATTGACTGTTTCCGAATCGACGTTAGGATCGTCGGCATCCCAATGATAATAAGTAGCATCGGCAGCGAAAGAGAACAAATCCTTATAAGCATAACTGATTTGTGCTCCGGCATGGAAATTGTAACTGTCCGTTTGCCCGTAATCTGTAAATACGCCTCCCTGGCCACCGGTTATGTCACTCATGTATGGGTACAGGTCGTTTTTCAGATTCTGGTATCCACCAAATAAGTCAAACCAAAGTCCGTTCACCGGACTGGCTTTGAAACCGATACGGGCATTGACCTGTTCATACGTGTCTGTAATGGGGTGTGAGAAACAAGCGTATGGGTTTATCTGCTCCAGACGACGGAAATCGTTCAGCAATCGTCCTCCGGTTGCTCGGGCATAAAGTACATAGCTGTCTGAGAAAATGTAGGCAAGATCAATATCGGGAGAGACATAAAAACTTTTGCCGTTTTTGAAAGACAGGTCTACGTTAGCTCCGATATGAAGTCGCCAACTGTCGTCATTCAGTTCATAATATGGGTTTAAGTTTACCGTGGTACGGTTGTGGAATAACGTTTCTTTGTAGCAGCTTCCCATTTGTCGCGGATCATAAAGGAGGTTATCCATTTCTACAGCGATACTAATCAATTGTTCTTCGTTGATCATTCCCGTTACATTTCCTTTGGTACGAACTTGGGTTTCGGTGACTCCTAATTTATTTATCGCCGGGAAGCCTTGTTGTCGGTTGTACAACAACAGATTCGTTTCTGCCTGAAATTGAAGCGGTAATGTTTCGTCGGTCGACTTTAATCCGACGTGCATATCACCGGAAGTAAACTTCTGTTTATTGAAGATGGAATACGGGCGATAGTTGAAGTTGCTCAGTCCGAAGTGTCCGGCTATGTTCAGATTCATTCGGTTGAACTGGTGCAGGTAATCGATGCCTGCTCGTGTACGGTAGTAAAATGCATCCCATTCATCTGGCTTTGAAGTGCGGTAAGAAGGCATGTCCAATGTTCCTTTCATTCCCGCCATGTTGAAATTCACATTCAACTTATCCCGGTCGGAAAGGCGGAAAAGGTAATTGGCATAAGCGTCCAGATTATTGTAATTACCGTATCCTAAGCGTACATATCCCGGATGACTCGTGGCTTGTGTCTCTTTTCCCGTATAGGCCTGCATGGTTCCTGCCGGGATATTCGAAGCCGGTGTGGAACTGACAGCATATTCCACCTCTTTTTTATTAACTACGGGCTCTTCTACTTTCGGCAGAACATTCACCTTAGCGGCATCCATGATAATGGGATTGTATTCCTGCTCCACCACTACCGTGCGGTTTAGGGTAGTATCTTTTGGCTGGGTTTGTGCCTGTACTAATGAAGGGATGGCAATAAAGACCATTCCCAAGAAGATATATTGATTACGTTTCATACTTCGTTACTTATTAAGTTTTTCCAGTCTGCTTTCAATCATACTTTCGATATCGTCATTGGCATGGTAATTCTGTTGCAAGCTCAACAAGTATTGGCGTGCATCCAGTTTTTTATCCATGGCTACGTATACATCCGACAACAGGACGAAACTCCGTGCCAGCCAATAAGCATGTGGGGTGCTCCGTTCGATATAATCGAGTAGTTCTTTCTCGGCTGCTTCGTATTCTCCGGAGATGTAATATTGCTGGGCTACCAGGTATTTAGCTTCCGCACCGTAAAGGTTTCGGGTATCTTTGGCGAGTGCTTGTAAGTCGGCCAGTGCCTTTTTATCTGCCTTCTGATTCATATATGCCTTGGCACGATAGTAGAGAGCCTCGTTGCCCAATTCCGGAGTCAGTTTGGCTTCGGCCAGCAGATCGGTTGCTGCATGAATGGTTTCCGTATCATCTTTGATGAGATAGGCACAGCGCAGCATTCCTGTTTCGGCCAATAGGCGGCGGTCGGCTGTGGTTGCCTTTTCTTTCAGCATTTTATACGAAGCCAATGCATCGGCAAACTGTTGCATGTTGAATTGTACCTCTGCACGCATCACCAATGCCTCTTCTGAGAACGGATTATCCGGATATTCCAGTAACTTGCCCGAATGAAGCAGAATCATATCGTAGTTTTTCTGTTCTTTGCCGATGAGACAGAGATAATAATGGGCATTCAGACCGAAAGCCCCTTCAGGGAATGTTTGCAGGTATTTATTGAAACTGCTCTTGGCTTCTTCGATGCGGCCACGTCCATAAATCTTCTCGGCAGCAATGTAAGTCAGTGAATCCTGTTCGCTCGCATCGAAGCGGATATTGCCGGGCATGGCAGCCGCCAACGCTGCGAATTCGTCGATACGGTTCATGTCTACATAGATGGATTTGAGGTCGAGCATGGCCAGGCGGGCCTCTTCACTTCCCGGATATTTATTGATCACCTGTTTATAAGCCTCGATGGCTTGGTCGTAGTTCCCGTCCTGATAGTACAGCAATCCGATTTCGGCGGCGGCTTTTCTTCCGACCGGACTTTCGGGGTATTTGCTTAACAGATCTTTGAAAGAGGAGATGGCTTGACTGTTATTGTCCATCAGTACGTATGAACGTCCTTTTTCATAAAGGGCGCTGACTGCATAAGGGGATGAAGGGTACTTCCCGACCAAGCGGTTCAACAAGGTTATTTTTCCTGAATAATCTTTCTGTAATCCCGAAACAAGGGCAAGCTGATAGAACGAATAGTCTCCCGAAGGTGTCCCCATGTTTTCTGCCTGAGCATAATATTGCTTTGCTTCATCAAAACTGCGTTCGTTCAGGAAGCAGTCGCCGATGCGGTTGTAAGCATCCGCCAAGGCCGTTCTGTTTTCGCCTTTTTCCAGTTGTATGTATTTAAGGAACCAGTTTCGTGCTTGTGCGTAGTCTTTCTGGTGGAAAGCAGTATAGCCCAGGTTATAGTGTGCCAGTGCATACATTTCGTTGTTTGTCTGGCGCGTCAGTTGCAGGTATTCGTTGAAGTTGCGGGTGGCTTCCTGCATCCGGTTCAGCCGGTAGTAAGATTCGCCACGCCAGTAAAGGGCATCCGCCTTTATCTGTCGGTTATATTGGCCGATGGCGATAGATCGGTCGAAATACCCGATGGCCTGTTCAAAAGAAGCATTGGCAAAAGCCTGCGTACCCAGTTGGAACAGGATTCTTTGTTTGGCTTCCAGAATGCGTGCACCCGGATGTGTGATACGGTCAATCGATTTTAAAGCTGCATCGTAACTGCGGGTGTTTAGATAGACCTCCACCAGATAGTTGCTTACCATGTCGGCATAGGCAGAATTCGGGAACTCGTTTAAGAACTTCTCGAATACGGTGACCGACTCTCCGAAAGCGGAGTAGGACGTCTCATGGATACACAGCGCGTAATTGTAGGCTGCCTGTTCTTTGATCTTCATATCGGCATTGGAGGCGGCTGCCTGCTCGAAAGCCATGCGGGCTTTATTCTTCTCGGCCAGTTGCAGATAGGCAAGTCCCATATGCAGATAAGCATTTTGCGTCAGGGCATCATTAACGGTGGTTACTTCTCCCAATGTTTCGGCGGCCTTGGAGTATACGCCTATCTGAAAATAGGAGAGTCCCAACATGTAGAGAGCGTCCCGGCGGGGAGAAGCATCGCTTTCAAGATAGCTTTCGAATGCTTTGATGGCTTCCTGATAATTGTTTGACAAAGATGAACGGTGAACCAAAATACGGTACATTTCGGCGGCATGTTCGTTGTTAGGATAGGCCGACAGGTAATTCTGTGCTACAATCTGTGCCTTATCGTAGTTCTTCTTGATGGCATAAATCTCTGCTATATAATAAGGTACGAGTGCTTTGTATTTGGGATCGTCCTGCAAGGGGAGGAAATCTTTCAATGCCTCGTCATAACGTTTCTGAGTGTAACGGATGTAAGCAAGATAGT
>OGHS01000588.1_pt1 | contig 15733 bp, 15 predicted proteins | sample 1571611 | NCBI WGS metagenome assembly OGHS01 (sample SAMEA2581944, study PRJEB24529) | metagenome | biome: Human gut stool | place: China | collected 2011 | reverse complement strand
TGCTTTTTGTTCCGGCAGCGGCGTTTGACGTTCCGTTGCCCGAGGAAGATCAGAACCGCAACCGCTGCATCCACTTGCGGCAGTTGCAACGGTAAAAAACGATCGTTGTAAAAAAACAAAAGACGCTTTGACTATCGGTTGTGTATTTTGGCATCTATGGCATTGCCGATTATGCTTTGTTGCCGGCCGCGCATCGTTTCCGGATTCCCGTTTTCGCGGAGCGGCTGACGCCGTGCCGGAGCCAATCCTCTGAGTTCGTTGATTTTTGCCCTCCTCATGGCTTCCTCGGACTTTATGAAATTATCTCGCCGAAACCCTCCGTCGGGCGTATACGGCATTCTTGTATCTTCCCCTTTCTCTTTCTTCTTATCATAATCCATGCCCATATATTGAGAAAATCCCCGTTCCGAAATTCCGCAATTAAACAACAGGGAGGAAGCGTATAAATCGGCGGCAGTTTCGGCACCATCCATATATTTCGTCTGCCATTCTTTCGGACGCTTGCCAAACTCCACCGCATGCCCCAACTCATGTGCCAAAATTTGCGGCAGCGCATCTTCATTAATCTCCGACAGCACACCTTCCTTTTTCAGTCTTTTTAAGTCACTGATACAAATCACAATCTTATCGGGTGTGCCGTTTTCTCCTTTTTGAAAGGCGCAGCTGCCGTTCGGAACCGTCCAATTTTTTCTGACTCTATATTCTATTTCGCTATGCGCCAGTAACGCTTTTAAATCCGCGGCGGCCTTGGAATCATTGCTTGTAAACCAGGCAACCAGATCCTTTATCTCTGCTTCACAGGCTTTGTGTTCCGGGCTGTTCGTATCCAGACAGTTACTTTTAAATTCTTCGGAATCTATATCCGGAAAATCCCGCAACTCTGACAAATCGTAAATTTTATCCCCTTTCTCATCACCGTCTGCCATGCGACGCCGTCCCTCCTGCACAACATATCTTTTGTTGCCGGCATCACAAACAATGCGATTTAACAGCGTTTCCTTATCTGTTTCGGAAGCGTTTTCATAATATGTTTCGACAAACCCCTGCAAATACTTTTCAAATTCCGTCATATTCGACTTTCCTGCGAATAACCTTTTGCATTATGTTATCATAATCCGAACAAGACAATCAATTTATTTTTATCAAGATTACGACCGCGGCCGGCAGCAGGTTTCAGCACAGGGAACTGCCTTGCCAATGATCGTGCCGCATTTTTCGTTCAGACGGCAGCTGTAATATTCTCTCTTTACCGCCCGAAAAGTATCAGGACCACCACCGCGGCCAGCAGCAACAGGACCCGGCGCAAAGAAATGCGCGAAGCGGGAATGTTCCGGCCGAAAAAACGCAAAACGGCACCGGCGGCAAACACCCAGATGACATAAAGATACATGGTTGCCGTTACATAGGACGGATTGGAAGTGGCAAACATGGCAAAATTCTTAAAGACCATGGACAAAACCAACGGAACCATTACCAACGCGCACTTTACGTTCTGGCGTTCCCAAAGCGCCTTTAACTTTCCTCCGCCGCGGAAGTAAAAAGAAAAATTGACGATGCAGATGACAACCGCGGTGATCAGGATATAAAGACAGCTGCCGCTGACCAGCTCATGCGGCCGCAAAAAACTCATGGCGGTTTTGTTTAAGGTATCGCAAGCGGCGCAAAACAACAGATAAGGCACCATATAGCGCAATGCCTTACGCCCCCGCCGGTCGCCGCGATAACCGGATACGGAAAAAATTACCGTACCGAGCGCCGCCGCCACCGTCAGAAAACGAAGCGGCTCCCGTCCGTATGCGATCAGTCCGCCCGGATTAAGCAAAAGCCATACAAAAAAGACGATACCGACGCAAAAAGGATGTATGGAAGAAATGGTTTCCGCGCCCCACACCCGCATTGCCCGGAAATTGCGCATGTCGACAAAGGAAATTACCCCGCCCTGCACCAGACAGACGACATAAAACGGCCAGGCGGCAGGCAGAGAAACGAACGGCAGAACCGGCAGCAAAAACAAAATCGGCATCACGCCGCGATAGACCATAAACACCGTCGACGAAACTTTTGCCGCCTGGTTGCCCAGATAGTACAATCCGATTGCAATGCTCGCCAGCGAAGCATATACCGCCCACATAAACACCTCCGTGTCATCTTTTCACAAATTTTCAGCCGTCCGCACAATTATCCGTTCGCCCGGCTCCGGTTTTTGCAAACCGGGAAACGAAAACGGACGCTTTGTCGACAATACGGCGCCTGAAGTGCAAAATCCGAATGTTTCCGCCGGCCGGGCAAAAACATTCGGATCACAGATCAGGGAAAAAATTTTCCCGTCTTCAGACGATCATTGCCGTAAATTCGGCTTCCGAAACAACTTTGTCATCCACCATGGATTTGCCCCTGAAAACAAAGACGTTGCGGCGGGCCTGAACTTTTTCGACATGCATTCTCAGCTGGTCGCCCGGTTTGACCGGCTTGCGGAATTTCACGCCGTCGATCGACATAAACAGAACGCTGATTTTCTTGTCGCCGGCATTTTCACCCGAAGCGGCAACCACCAGAGCGCCGGCCGTCTGAGCCATCGCTTCGATCTGCAAAACGCCCGGCATAACCGGATTGCCGGGGAAATGTCCCTGGAAAAACTCTTCATTCATGGTCACGTTCTTTATGCCGATGCCCTTTTCGCCGGGAACTTCGACTTCCAGCCGGTCCACCAGCAGAAAGGGATAGCGGTGCGGCAAAAAATTCATGATATCTTCAATGTTGTAGATTTTGTTTTCGGACATATTTTCCTTCCTTTTTCGTTGGTCAAATTTATTTGAATTTTTCTGCAAAAAAGCCACCTGGCGCATAAAGTCCTTAAACGGCACCGCCGGCGAACCCATCACCACCGTGCCCGGTTCTATGTCGCGCATAATGCCCGACTGGGCGGCGATCTGGGCGCCGCTGCCGATTTTCAGGTGGTCGGCAAAACCGCTCTGGCCGCCGCAAACGACATAATCGCCGAAAGTGCAGCTGCCGGCAATGCCGGTCATGGAAACCAGAATGCAGCCGCGGCCGAGCTTGTCGTTGTGGGCAATTTGCACCAGATTGTCCACCCGGGTGCCGTCACCGATAATCGTATCGTCCATGGCGCCGCGGTCAACACAGGTACAGGCGCCGATTTCGACGTCGTTGCCGATAATCACCCGCCCAAGCTGAGGAATGCGCTTATGCACGCCGTTTATGGTCTGAAAGCCAAAGCCGTCCTGACCGATGCGGGCGCCGTTGTATATGTAACAGTTATTGCCCATAATCGTATAAGCAATGCAGGCATGAGCACCGATCCGGCAGTTTTCACCGATCCGGCAGTTTTCACCGATCACCGCAAAAGGTTCAACCACCGTTCCGGCTCCGATTTCCGCACCGGCGCCGATAACCGCATAGTCGGCAATTGAACAGCCTTCGCCGACTTTGGCCGTCGGATCAATCTTTGCTGTTTCGGCAATACCCGCCGCCGGACGTTTTTCCGCATACATGGCTTCGTTTAAGGTCAGAAAGGCCGTTTTCGGATTGCCGCAGACAAGAACGGCTGCCGCCGGAGCCACGAACGGCGCCAGTTCGGCGGTGGTAACGCAGGCCGAAGCCTTGATTTCGGCGCCGGCGGCTTTTTTCTTGCGATCATAGAAAAAACAGATTTCGCCTTCGCCGGCCTTGTCCATCGTGTTGATGTCACGGATCATTTCACCGCCGCGGTCGGCATTTTGCAACGCGGCGCCGCAGATTTCGGCAATTTGAGCCAGATTGAATTCGGCTTTTTTAACAAAAAAATTCGTATCAATCATTTTTTTCTCCTTCAGAACAAATTACAGACTGGTTCCGAAATTCAGTCTGAAAACTTCGGTTTCGTCATAATCCTCTTTAACGACCGGGAAGCCGAAGTCAATGTCGATTTTGCCCATCGGCGACAGCCAGCTGAAGCCGAAGCCGACGGAAACACGCGGTTTGTCGGAATATTCGACGATCTTGTAGCTGACGTCGTCGGGCTTGCCGAGCATACCGACATCAACAAAGGTGCGGCCTTTGATGCCCACTTCGTCCAGCCCGATCGGGAACATGACTTCGGCGCCGGAATAGATCATCCAGTTGCCGCCCAGAGCGTCATTGGTGTATTTGTCGCGGGCACCGATACCGGCACTGTCGAAACCGCGCATGGTCGAACCGCCGAGGAAATAACGCTGTGACAAACGGACGTTTTCGTCGTCGTAACCGGTGATATAACCGCCGTTGGCAAACAGCTTCAAGGTGTAGTAGTCGAAAAACGTATCATACCAGTAGGCCTTGACGTCAAACTTCAGATATTTTTCGTCGCCGCCGAGACCGGCCACGTCGTTGCCGAAAGACAGGAAATAGCCTTCCTTCGGGTCGACCGCATTGTCGCGTTTGTCATAATACAAAGTCTGTCCGACACTTGAACCGACATATTTTCCTTCTTCTTCCTGAATATAGACGGAAGCACTCGGGTGAACGTTTTTGATCTCATCCTGACGCAGGGTATAGCGGACGCTCTGATAAAAGTCGTCGGTATATTTCCATCCCAAACGCAGACGGCCGCCCATGGTGTCTTCGTCATAAGAAGCCTCGTCCTGATAGTCGGTTTCGTTTTTAAACAGGTCGACGCCGGCCGACAACGGACGGTTGAGAAAGTACGGTTCGGTAAAGTTGATGTTATAATCCTGAGAACGTTCGGAAATGCCCAGGTCAAAACCAAGCTGCTGACCTTTGCCCATAAAGTTGTTTTCGGTTACGCCGGTACGAACCAGAGCGCCGTTGACGGTCGAATAGCCGAGGCCGACATTGAAATAACCGGTCGATTTTTCGGTTACGTTTACATTGATGTCCGCTTTGTTGTCGTCGCTCGTCGGCTGGGTTTCAATGTCCACCTTGCTGAAATAGTTCAGGTTTTCGATATTGCGGCGGGAAGCGCGGATTTTGGCGGCGTTGAAAGCGTCGCCTTCGCTGATGCGGAACTCGCGGCGGATCACTTCGTCATAGGTTCGACTGTTACCGTTGATGTTGATGCGGTTGATGAAAACGCGGGCGCCTTCCTTGATGCGGAAGTTGATCGTCATTTCTCCGGTCTGCATGTTCCGGTCAAGTTCCGGTTCAACTTCGACAAAAGCATAGCCGCGCTTGCCCAGTTCTTCGGTCAGGGCATAAACGCTCTTTTCAACCTTTGCCGCATTGTACCAGTCGCCGGCTTCAATGTCGAGATCGTCCGCCAGCCCCGCCGTATTCATATCGGGAATTTCGGAAGTGATGTTGACTTTTTTGATTTTGTAGCGCACGCCCTCTTCCAGCACCGTAGTGATCACGAAAGACTGGCTGTCGGGACTGAGTTCGGCCACCGAAGACACCACGCGGAAGTCGACATAACCGTGGTTGTTATAGAAGCGGCGCAGCAACTCCTTGTCATAGTTGCTTTTTTCCGGATCATAATTTTCCGAAGAAGAGAAAATCCGCCACCATCTGGTTTCCTTGCTTAAGATTTCCCCCTGCAGGTCGCTGTCGCTGTAATGCTTGTTGCCGATGAAGTTGATTTTGGTGATTTTGGCCAGCGGCCCCTCGTCAATTTCATAAATCAGGTCGACTCGGTTCTGATCACGTTTGATCACCTTCGGCTCCACCGCCGCGGCATAACGCCCCACCCGTTTGTAGATGTTGAGAATGCGCTGCACATCCTCCTGCACCTTGGCCGTCGTATAAATGGAACGGGGACCGAGCTGCACTTCGCTTTCGAGCATTTTGTCGTCCACTTTGTCATTGCCGTCGAAAAAACGCTTGTTGATGATCGGGTTTTCATCCACTTTGATAGTCAGGACATCGCCTTTGACGTCAAAAGAAACGTCGGAAAAAAGACCGGTGGTGTAAAGTTTCTTAAATGCGCCGTTCAGCTTTTCGGGACTGACGTCGTCACCGGGATTTACATTGACATAAGAGAGAACGGTTTCCCGTTCAACCCGCTGCAGTCCGTCAACTTTGATCTGTCTGACCACCGCGGCGTCGGCCGTGCCGGCCGCCATCAGGCAGGACAGTAAGGTAACCAGCTGTTTGTTTTTCATTTATACCGTATCCTTTATCAAAAAAATAACTTAAGCAAAAAAGCGATGGAACAGATGGACAAAGTCGTTCCAGGTCGCAAAAATCATCAGCGCCAGAATGAGGGCAAAACCGGCCTTGAACAGGTTCTCCTTTACTTTGGCGTTTATCTCGCGGCGGCTGACAATTTCTACCAGGTAGATTACGACGTGCCCGCCGTCCAGAACCGGAATCGGGAACAAATTGATCAGCCCGAGGTTGATTGACAGAAGCGCCATAAAGGCAATGAAGTCAAGCATGCCGTTTTTCCTGGAGATGTCGCCGGACATTTCCGCAATTCTCAAGATGCCGCCCAGATCCTCGCTGCCGCGTTTGCCGGTAATCATCTGTCCGACCCCGCGCAGGGTGCCTTCGGTAATCCGCCAGGTTTCGCTGCAGGCCTCGACAAAAGCGTCCGGCAGCGACATTCTTTCGTGGTCAAGCTCCATCGTGTTCATCGACTTGATGCCGAGCATCGGCCGTTCGGTCGTCTGGCCGTTGGCTTCCACTTTCATCATTTCCAGCGGAACGCTCAACTCCATGACTTCACCCGCACGGTCAAGCTTTACTTCGGCGACGCCGCCCGTCGTCAGCGAAATTTCGGTCGTAATCTCGCTGAAACTTTCCACCTCGTGGCCGTTGATCGACAGAATGCGGTCCGCCTTGACAATGCCGGCCTTGTCCGCAGCCCCGCCGGCAACCACTTCGCCCACGACCGGGGGAAAGCTGAATTTGCCGAGAAAGGCAAACATCAAAGTAAAGACGATAATTGCAAACAGGTAGTTAAACCCGAGGACGATCGCCAGCTTTTTCCACGGATTCTGGAACGGAAAGGCTTTCTTTTTATCTTCTTCGCTCAGCTCTTTCACCTCTTCGCTGCTGCCTGCCGACGCGGCATCGGCATCACCTAAAAACTGGCAATAGCCGCCGAGCGGAATCGCGCAGATTTTCCATTTGGTGTTATGCTTGTCGGTAAAACCCCACAGTTGTTTGCCGAAGCCGATTGAAAAATCGGTCACCTGCACGCCGGACAGACGCGCAACCAGAAAATGCCCGAATTCGTGAACAAACACCAGAATTCCCAGCAGAACGATAAAGGGAACTATATAATATACACCGTTAACTAACCATTCCATAATTTAAATTGCCTTTAATTAAATACTGAACCAATAAGCCAAAATCAGATAGACAAACGGGGCGGTAAAAATCATCCCGTCAATGCGGTCGAAGACGCCGCCGTGACCGGGAATGAGCGTGCCGGAATCCTTTACCCCCAGATAACGCTTGATAGCGGACTCAACCAGGTCGCCGATTTGTTCCAACACCGCCAGCAGTGCCCCGGCAACCGCCAGACGCCAGTCGTTCAGGCCGAAAAAGTACAGATATCCCCAGCAGCAGAGAGCAGCCAGAGCCATCCCGCCGAAAAGGCCGGACCAGGTTTTGTTGGGACTGATCTTCGGCGCCAGTTTCGGCCCTTTGACGCTCTTGCCGACGACGTAACCGCCGATGTCGGTGGCCCAGATGATCAGCACGAAACACAAAATATGAAAAGCGGTGATGTAATAAATCCACATCAGAGAACCGATACCGACGGTAATATAAGGCACGCCGAGCGTCAGCAGCCGACGGTGCTCCTCATCTTTGGCCTTAAACCACACCAGAAGCGTGGCAAACAAAAGCATGATACAGATACCGAGCCAGGAATTGAGCATCAGCGCCACCGCCACTGAGGCAGTATAGACCACGGCATAGACCGAAGGCCTCTTGTTGGCGACCATGGTGCTCCATTCCCACGAAAGCAGCGCGCCGACGGAAAGCAGCATCAATACCACGTACGGATAGCCGAAATAAAGACCGGCAATCACCAGCGGCGCCATTATCAGAGCCGTTGCCGTTCTTAACAAAATGTTGGATTTAGTTTTTGCCATATCTTCTCTCCCGCGTGTTAAAATCGGCGATAATCTTCTCCAGTTCCGCCCGATTGAAATCGGGCCATAAGACTTCGCTGAAATAAAATTCGGCATAGGCGACCTGCCATAACAGGTAGTTGCTGATCCGCCGTTCCCCGCTGGTGCGCACCACCAGATCCGGATCCGGAATATCTTTTGTATACAACAAATTGGAGAACAAATGTTCATCCACTTCGTCAAGTTTGATTTCACCCGCGCGAACCAGTTTGGCCGTCCGTTTGACGGCATTTAATATCTCCTGTCTGGCACCGTAGCTGACCGCCAGACACAATGTGAGATCCGTGTTGGCCGCCGTCTGGTTTTCGATCCGCTGCATGCTGTCGGCAATGTCCTTGTCCAGCATGCCGCGTTCGCCGATAAAAATAATGCGGACGTTGTTTTTCTGAATTTCCTGCAAATCGTTTTTCAGATATTCGCGCAAAAGCCCCATCAGAGTGGCGACTTCTTCCGCGTCTCGTTGCCAGTTTTCGGTGGAAAAAGCGTAAAGGGTGAGATATTTTATCCCGAGGTCTTTGGCATCGCGGCAGACCTGTTCCAGAGTTTCCGCCCCTTTGCGATGACCGGCGGCCGCCGGCAGCCCGCGCCTGCGGGCCCAACGGCGGTTGCCGTCCATAATGATGGCCAGATGCCGTAATCTGTTAGTTTGATCGTTGCTCAACTTGAAAACCCCGGCCTTATACCTGCATAATGTCTTTTTCTTTTTGCGCCAGAGCGTCGTCTATCTTTTTGACGAACTCATCGGTAAACTTCTGGATTTCGTCGTTAAAACGTTTTTCCTCGTCTTCGGAAATCTCATTGTCCTTTTTCAGCTTTTTAATGCCGTCAAGAGCATCGCGGCGGATGTTGCGGACGGCCACCTTGCCCTGCTCGGCATATTTGCCGGCCACCTTGACCAGTTCCTTACGGCGTTCTTCCGACAACGGCGGAATCGGAATGCGGATCAGCTGGCCGTCGGAAGCCGGGTTCAGCCCCAGATCAGACTCCATGATCGCCTTTTCCACCGCTTTGGCCAGACCGCGATCCCAGACGCTGACGGAAAGACAGCGCGGATCGGGAACGCTGATGGTTCCGACCTGGGAAATAGGCGTCATTGAACCGTAGGCGTCCACCATAATTCCGTCAAGCAGACTGGCATGGGCGCGGCCGGCCCGCAGGCTGCCGAAATCGGCCCGCAGCGTTTCCAGCGTCTTTTCCATTCTGGTTTTGGTGTTTTCTTTTATTTGGCTGTAATCTGACATCATATACCTCTTGATTATTTAATGATTGTAAATTCACCCTGTCCGGTCACCGCATTCAACAGCGCGTTTTCCCCCTTCTGGGCAAACACCACGATCGGGATCCGGTTGTCTTTGGCCAGCGACACGGCCGTCAGGTCCATCACCCCGAGCCCTTTGGAGATGACTTCGTCATAGCTTATTTCGTTATATTTGACCGCACCGGCGTTTTGTCGCGGGTCCGCGTCATAAACGCCGTCCACCTGGGTCGCCTTCAGCAGCGCGTCGCATTTCATCTCGGAAGCGCGAAGGGCGGCGCCGGTGTCGGTGGTAAAATAGGGACAGCCGGTGCCGGCGGCAAAGATCAGCACCCGGTTTTTCTGCAAATGGCGCAGTGCCCGGCGGTAAATGTAGTCCTCGCAAACTTCGGGAATGCTCAGCCCGGACAAGACCCGCGCCTCAATTCCAAGCTTTTCCAAAGCGTTTTGCAAATAAAGAGCGTTCATGACGGTAGCCAGCATGCCGACCTGGTCGGCAACCGAACGGTCCAGCCCTTTCGAAGCTTCTTTGGCGCCGCGGAAAATGTTGCCGCCGCCGACGACCAGGCAGACTTCCACGCCGAGCCCGCGCACTTCCCTGATTTGCGCGGCCAGCGAACGGATTACGCCGTCGTCCATGCCGAATGCCTTGTCGCCCATCAGGCCTTCGCCCGAAAGCTTCAGCAGAATACGTTTATATAAAGGTTTCATCTGTCACCCTGACGTTTTGTTGCAACTTTGATGTGGCCTTATATTAACCGATTAAATCGGTTTGTCATCAACATTTTGCTTTTTTTTACCAAGAAAACTTCGGACGGCCGATTAATACCGGCGGCCCAAAAGGTTGAAAGCGGCCGGCCCGATCATATATTGCATGAGAAATCGACGTTATCAACAAAAGGAGAAAAAAATGGAAGAACAAGTCACCGTCAACATGCCGGCTCTGGGCGACAAGGCGCCGGCATTCAAAGCCGTAACCACCACCGGGGAAATCAACTTTCCCGACGATTACCGGGGCAAATGGGTAGTTCTGTTTTCGCACCCGGCCGACTTTACGCCGGTCTGCACTTCGGAAATTGCCACTTTTGCCGCCATGCGCGACGATTTTCACGAACTAAACACCGAACTGATCGGACTTTCGATCGACAGCAACAACTCGCATCTGGCCTGGGTCAAGGAAATTCAGGACAACATCCGGTTCGGCAAATACGACGGACAGCCGGTCGACTTTCCGATCATCGCCGACATCAAGGCCGAAGTCGCCCGCAAATACGGCATGGTTCATCCGAGCATGAGCGACACCAAAGCCGTGCGTGCCGTCTTTATCATTGACGACGAAGGATACATCCGCACCATTTTGTACTATCCGCAGACCACCGGACGCAATTTCGACGAAATCAAACGGGTAATCGAAGCCCTGCAGGTAACCGACCGTTACGGCGTTTCCACCCCGGCCGACTGGCAGCCGGGAAAAGACATTCTGCTCGGCTGTCCGTCGGAATTAAAAGGCATGAACGAACGGATCAAAGAGCAAAAGGGCAACGACGAATGCCAGGAATGGTTTTTCTGCATGGACAAAGGCGACAAATACGCCGCCGGAAAGCAGGCCGCGAAATAAACGTTGATTTTCCGCCCCGGCGGATATAAAAATTAAAGACAAAGCCAAGTTCTAACCTACAGGAGGATGAAAATGTCTGTTTCCGAAAAGAAAATTGCCGTCGTGCTTGCCGGCTGCGGCGTGTTTGACGGCAGTGAAATTCACGAGGCAACCTGCACGCTGCTCAATATTGCCGCCCAGGGCGCAAGTTATCAGTGCTTTGCCCCGAATATCCGACAGCCGATGGTGGTCAACCACTATACCAAAGCGGCCGAACCCGATGAATCGCGCAACGTGCTGACGGAAGCGGCCAGAATCGCCCGCGGCAACATCAAAAGCCTGGCCGAATTCAACCCCGACCAGTTTGACGCGGTAATCTTCCCCGGCGGACAGGGCGCGGCCAAAAACCTCTGCGACTTTGCGGTCAAAGGCGCTGCCTGCGACGTCAATCCCGACGTGGAACAGGCGCTTGTCATCGCTTATGAAAAGCAGATGCCGATCGGCGCCATCTGCATTGCGCCGGCGCTGGTTGCCCGCGTGCTCGGCCGCCACGGCATTACCGTTACCATCGGCAACGATCCGAAAACGGCGGCCGAAATCGAAAAAACCGGCGCCCGGCACCAAAACTGCGAAGTGGAAAACATCTGCACGGACCATACCCACAAAATCGTCACCACGCCGGCCTATATGCTGGCGCATTCAATCGCCGAAGTTAACGAAGGCATCCGCAAACTGGTGGCGGAAGTATTGAAATTAAGCTGACAGCAGGTTTTTGAGCAAAATCCTTAACTTGCACCACTTGCTGACGCGCGGCTTGGGAGAAATGATTTCCCAGCCGCGTTTTTCCATGATGTCAAAATATTTCCTGTAAAGATCGGTAATCAAGCGGATCGGACGGGCGGTCGTTTTTTCCTGTTTTTCCAAAATTTCATAAACCTTGCGGTAATTTTCGGCCGCAATACGGGCCAGTTCTCGCCGGGCCGCCGCCAGATTCTTGTCAACCACCACGCTTTTCGGATCGGTGGCGGATATGCCCGCTTTTTCCAACAATTCCTGAGGAATGTACAAACGGCCGTTCTGCGCGTCTTCCTTCACGTTGAGCAGGATGTTGGTAATCTGAACGGCCAGTCCGAGGGAAGTCGAAAGTTCCCTGATCGTCTGCTCGTCGGTACAGCCGAAAACCCTCAGCGACAGGCTGCCGGTCATTCCGCCGACCCCGCGGCAATAGCCGGAAAGCTGTTTTAAGGTCGGCGCCTTGAGCGGATTGTCGATGTTGGCGGAAATGCTGTCGACCAGATTCAAGAACTCCGCTTTCGGCAATTTAAAACGCATGCAGTTTTTATAGATGCGGCGGCCGATGTCGGTGGCCGGCACCCTGCGCTCGAAAATGTTGTCCATTTCTTCGCGCCACATGCTTAAAATCTCCTGTTTTTCGGCCAGAGCCACCGGGCTTTCGACCACGTCTTCAAGATGGCGGACAAAGGCCAACAGCGTATAAAGCGCCTCGCGTTTGGCTTTGGGCAGAAACTGCATTCCCCAGAAAACCGTCCGGCCGCTGCCGTTTTTGATTTTACTGCGGACTATTTTTTTCAAATCTTTCATAACGTCTAAATTCTTCCGTTTGTTTCTTCACTATATTTAGGTCAATCGGGAAGCAAAATCAACAGCTATTTTTGCCCCGCCGGTCTTGCCGGCCCATTCTTCCGCCGCCGCCAGCGCCCGCCGGCAATAGGCGTTTTTGCGTTCGATTCCCTTGATTTTTCTAAACTTTCCGTTAGCCGTCACTTCACCGCGGATTTCCGGAAAAATGCCGAAGTTTATGTTCATCGGCTGAAAATCCTCAATGTTGACACACGCCGTCACATGCCCCAGCATGGCGCCGAACGCGGTTTCCGCCGGCGGCATCAGAACCGGCCGTTCCAGAGCTTCGCAGGCGGCAAAATAGCCTGCCATCAGCCCCACCGCAGCGCTCTCCACATATCCTTCGCAGCCGGTAATCTGCCCGGCGAAACGAATATTCGGCTGTGTTTTCAGCCGCAGTTCGCGGTCTAGAAGAAGCGGCGACTTGATAAAGGTATTCTTATGAATGCCGCCGAAACGGGCAAACTCGGCATTTTCCAACCCCGGAATCATGCGGAAAATTTCTTTTTGCGCGCCGTATTTCAACTTGGTCTGAAAACCGACGATGTTACGCAAAGTGTCGGCAAAATTGTCCTGCCGCAGCTGCACCACCGCATAGGGACGGCGGCCGGTATGCGGATCGGTCAGCCCGACCGGCTTCATCGGACCGAACAAAAGGGTGTCGCGGCCTCTTTCCGCCATCACCTCGATCGGCAGACAGCCGTCAAAATAATTCGGCTTTTCAAAATCGTGAAAAACTGCCTTTTCCGCAGCCAGCAGCGCGTCGACAAACCGGTAATATTCGTCTTCCGACAACGGACAATTGATATAGTCGCGGCCGTCCCCTTTGTCATAGCGCGACTGATACCACGCCATCTCCATGTTAATGCTGTCCTTAAACACCACCGGCGCAATCGCGTCGTAAAACGACAGCGCCTGGCTGTCAACCCGCGAAAGAATGTCTTTTGCCAATGCCTCGGAAGTGAGCGGACCGGTGGCAACGATCACCTGTCCCCAGCCGGCCGGAGGCAGTGCGGAAACCTCCCCTTCTTCCACGCCGATCAGAGGATGGGCGCGGAGACGGCGGGTAATGAAATCGGAAAAAGCGTCGCGGTCAACCGCCAGGGCACCGCCGGCAGGCACTTTGCAGGCATCAGCCGCCGCCATCACCAGAGAGCCGGCCAGCCGCATTTCCCGGTGCAGCAGTCCGACCGCATTGTGCTGATCGTCGTCCGAACGCAGCGAGTTGGAACAAACCAGTTCGGCAAACCCCGGCGCCCGGTGCGCGGGAGAATATTTTTGCGGCTTCATTTCGTGCAAAACGACCGGCACGCCGCGGCTGACGAGCTGCCAGGCGGCTTCGGAACCGGCCAGCCCGGCGCCGATGACATGAACGGGTTTGTTTTCCATCTTTTTCCTCTTTTCTTGTCAAAACATGCTTGTTTTATAGCCCGCGGAAGGCGAAATGTAAAGCGGCTTTTGAACGGCGCCGGCCGCAGCGCCGATTTTTTGCAAATTATCGTTTGCTATTTTCGGAAAATAAATATAATATTGAAAAAATCTGAAACGTAATATTGAAAAAGATTTTGACAAGAAACCACAAACCGGCTGACACAATGAAAAAAACATTACTTTATCTTGCTGTTTTCTCGATCTTTTTCGTCTGCAACGCCCAGGCTGACGAAATGGACGCCATGTTGTTTGAACCGGCGCCGAAAATCACCGCCGCCAAAAAGAAACCCACGGCGCCGGCCAAAACTTCGATTGCGCCGTCGGTCAAGGGCGGCGTGGTGATGAAGCCGGAAGCTGTCAGCGACGCCGAATTTGAAAGCATTGAGGCAGCGCTGCCGGAAGAAGAGACCGCTCTGAGGGCGCCCGCCGTACAAAAACCGGCAGCCCTTTCAAACAAAACCGCCGGAAAAGGTACCGACAAAGGAAAAACGCAAAAATCGCTGACGGACGCCATCCGGGAAACGGCCGGGGAAGAAGAGGACGAAGGCAGCTCTCCGCTGGCCGGAACCTGGGTTGAAAAACTGGCCAACACCGCCCTTTCCTCTTCCAAGGAAGAAGACGAAGACGGCGGCGAAAACGGCCGCGGCGTCGGCAGCATCAACCTTGAAAGCATGGTCAAAAATTCCAAAAACGGCAACCGCCGCTCCAACGCCTCGGTCTTTGACATCTCCGGCATTATGCTCAGGATGAATTTGCCGCAGGCGGAAGCGACCATGGCCAAGCGCGGTTTTAAAAAGGTTTCGCAGAAATTTGAAATTCCCAATTTTATCAAATGGCGTTTTGAGGAACAGTGCCGCAACGCCGGCGTGGTCGGTTACGAACGGCTGGCCAGCTGCGTGGTCAAGGCGGCAAAAGAAAACAACCACCAGTATGTCGAAAGCGAAAAATTCGTCAAATATGACACGCAGGAGGAAATCAGCATCAGCCTGACCAGCAATTTTACCAACAACAAAATCTACAAAATCGTTTATAAGAGCATGTCGGCACGCAAAATTCAGGGCAGCAGCCAGAAAGTGCAGTATCTGCGGGACATCAAGGTTTACGACTTCTGGCGCAAGATCAACCAGAAATACGGCGTACCGGACAACCGTGAAGACGTCATCTGGGGGATGGGCGGCAACAAGCCTTACATGAAAGCCGCCACCGGTTTTCTGCTGCTGGAAGACCCGATGCTCAAAGAACTTGACTATACCCGGATGTCGCGGGAAGACCAAAAATACATGAACACCAACCTCTATAACTTCTAAGAAGCAAAATGGAAGACAAAATCAACATTTCGGAATTGATCTGCACCCGGATCAGCCATGACCTGATCGGCAACATCGGCGCCTTTGCCAACGCGGTCGAACTGCTGGAAGACGACGACTTTATCGACGAAATCAAAAACACCCTGAAAACCAGTTCGGAGGTGTTGACCGCGCGGCTGAAATTTTTCCGCATGGCTTTCGGGCTGACCAACGCCAACCTGGAAAATATCGAAAGATTATGCAGTAGACAAAACAAAGATTAAAAAAGATTAAAGGGTTTGAATGTTTACAATAAAAAAAGCCCTTGTTTGAAAGGACTTTTTTAAGGATTATTTTTGTATGATATTGGATTGAATGTAAATTTCAACTTCTACTTTTTCATTGCTCCCCTTCGGAGCAAAAACAGTGATTTTATCAATATACT
>OGHS01000582.1_pt1 | contig 15883 bp, 17 predicted proteins | sample 1571611 | NCBI WGS metagenome assembly OGHS01 (sample SAMEA2581944, study PRJEB24529) | metagenome | biome: Human gut stool | place: China | collected 2011 | reverse complement strand
GTGATATTTCACAAGTGATTATAATATCATTTTCTTGTAAGTTATCTAATAATTGTCCTAATTTTCTATGTTTTAATGCCTTTCTTGAAGATATTGTTTCTTCAATTAATTCATCAATTTTCATATTATTTTTTGTGGCATATTCTTTAATTTCATATTCTTGGTGCTGAACTGTTTGCTTTTGACTGCTAACTCGTATACATCCGTAAATCATCTTTTTCCCTTTTTACATATTTATCGGATATTCAAAGAGTTATAAGAAAAATATAGGGGCATTTTTATTGAACGATAAAATCAACCCTTTTTTATGGTTATTCGTTTTATTTTCTTCCGCCCGTTTCAAAAATATATAATGGGCATAAATGTCAGAAAAACTAAGGTTTTCAAGGAGCTTGATAAAAGAAAAATAATTTCTTTCAAATAGATAAGAGCAGACAGGAACATAATCGTTGGTTTGTGTATCGTATAAAAAACACCTCTATTTTGAAAGAAATTCAAATGAGTAAATCCTGTGCCTTTTTGGGAAACGATTATAAGTGGAGAAGAGATGACATTATAGAAAAAGTAAAAGAGCAAGCTCTTCTGCTTATTGCCGAAGAGGGTGTAGATACTTTTTATGTCGGTTCAAAAGGTGCTTATGAGCGAGATGCTTATAATGCCGTTTTGCAGATAAAACAAAACAATCCCGGCATCCGGATAGTCTTTGTTGCATCCGGTATGAAAGAGGTTAATGACGGGGAAAGATATTTTGATAGTTTTATATATCCTGATCGTGCCGCCATTGGCTATAAACGTTGGTGCATTGTCCACCGCAATAATTGGATAATAGAAAATACGGATTTTATCATTGCCTATAACCAGCTAAAAGGCAGAGCTTTTGATGTTTGTAAAAGAGCAAAAAATAAAGGTGTTATGGTAATTGAATTGGCAGAGATAAATTAAGTTTAATTTCTTATAGCAGGTTGAAATTATGAGAGTTTTGCTTAAAATACACTTTATTATATTAGCTATTTTATTTATAACCAAATCTACATTGGCTAAACCTGCTTGTGCTGTTTGCACCCCTCCTGTTGCTCCCTCTCATATTTTAGGAATTCCTGAAAATATATTTTATATTTTACTGTTTTCAATTTTGTTTCTAATTTTTTGCATAACTCTTTATTTGTTTAAGCATAAAAATATAAAACAAAATAGTTCAAGTTCAGTTATGGAAAAGAAAGATGAGCTAGAAAAACTTTTTCGGTTAAAAGAAAAGGGAATTATTACAGAAAAGCAATTTCAAGAAAAGAAATCTAAAATATTACAAAATTAATTTATTTATATGAGGTATCAATAATGAAACAAGAGCTTGAAAAACTATTTGAATTAAAAGGAAAAGGTATCATTACAGAAGAACAATTTAATAAAAAAAAGAAACAGCTTTTAAATATTGAATCGGATGTTATGGATATACCTCAACTTTCTAAACAAGGAGAAAGGTTATTTAATGCTGATTATGATAAAATATTTAATTCGGCTCAAAATGCAATAAAAGCATTTGATTATACAATCTCCAATTCAAATAAAAACAAAGGAATCATTATGTTTGATACACCTAAAACAGGGTTGTCTTATGGTCAAACAATGTTAATTCAAATCTCAAAATTAAAACAATCTATATCTGTTTCTATATTTGGTAAATGTATTTCCTTTCAAGTTTTTGAATGGGGAGAAAAGAAAAAAATTACAAATAAGATATTTAATTATATTGAAAAGAATTTGTAATTTGAGGTGTAAAAAATGATTACAGCAGAGGAATTAGAAAAACTTAACGAACTAAAAGAAAAGGGCATTATTACAGAAGAAGAATTTAATCTGAAATGAGAAGAATTCTTAAATGATACTGCTGATGTTTCAGAAACCAGTTCTTCTGGTTTTAGTTTATGGGGAATACTTGTTGTCCTATCAGGACTTCTTACATTTTGTAGTATAATAAGCGGAGGTAATTCTGATAAAATATGTGGGTTATTTTCTGGTGATAAATACAGACCATCTACATTAGCCTTTTTATTTACTCCTAACGGGGATATTGAAATTGAATTTCCTAATCCAAATACTGGATGGGAATGGTCTAAATATGACCAGCAAAGAATTTGCATTAGTGGCAATATTACAAAGAAAAATTATGTTGTCGGCGACCAAGCTCCATATATTATATATAATCCGCGATTTAGTGGCTATGCTAACTAAATCTCTATAACCGTATATTTCCCGCTGTCATATTTTACGATAGCAAAATTATGTTTATTAAGGGCTTGGAAGACGACTATGGAGCCAATGTCTGATTGGTTGGCGTAGGAATTGAAGCTTGAGTCAAAGAAGCCTTGGTTGAAGCTTATTTCTGTAAAATAACAGATATTTACCAATGCAGGATTTTGAAACGGTTATTAAGCAAATGGTACCGATGATCAAAATTATGATTAATAAAGCAATTTTTAGCTTATTGGTTTTTCTGAATTTTTATATAAAACAGCGCCGCTATCAAGCAAAAGATTGGCAATATCAGGCTCTATACGTTCCAAGGTCAGCATTAATGCAGTTTTGCCTTGGCAATTAATCCAATTAACATCACAGCCCTTGTCAATCAGCATTCGCAGCACGGCTAATTTTGTTTCATCGTCCATATTTTCGTTCAAAATCACAGACATGACAGCATTAAAGCCGAAAATATCCGTTTTGTTGATTTCGCTGCCCTGTGCAAGCAGATATTCCAAAGGCTCTTTATTGGAGCAAAAGTAGCAGGCAACCAGGAACAAACTAGCACGGCGGTGGTTTATCGGCATATTGATATTAAAATTTTCCGATTTAAGCAATTCTTTTATTGAGTTAACATCATCAATATCAAGTTCATCCGTACATTTCGCCTGTTCAATCGGATGAACCGGCATATTTTGCAATCTCTCTTCCAATTTCTTTATTTTTTCTTGCATTTCGGCTGCTTGGTCAATAGGGATAAATCTGGAGTAGCATTCGTTCTCTGAGTTATAAATCAACATAAAATCTCCTTTGTCTTTTTGTTACAAAGATATTTATCCGGCAAATCGGTGATTTTAGTGTTGCTTTCAAAATTTCTTTGTAATAGGCTTCTATATAAGGAGAAATAATATGACCATACCCAATTATCAAACGTTTATGTTGCCTGTATTGAAATCTGCTGCCAAAGGTAGTGTTTATATTAGCGATGTTGTTAAACAGTTGGCTGATGAAATGCACATATCAGAAGAAGACAGAAAACTGACAATTTCTAATGGAAGCTCTTTATTATACGGTAGGATATCTTGGGCAAAAACCTATTTAATGCAGGCGGGATTGCTGGAAAGTGTTGGTCGAGGACAATTTACGATTACATCCGCGGGGGAAACCCTTTTGGCGCAAAATCCCAAGCAAATAAACAATAAAATACTGGAAAAATATCCTAGTTTCAATGCTTTTAAGCAAAGGAGCAAAAAGAAAAAAGATAACGCTGAAATAGCTGATGGATCTGATTTGGACGAGTTATCACCGGAAGAAGCCATTCATCAATCTTTGGAAAGTATAAATTCATCATTAGCAAGCGAATTAATGGGAAAAATATTAAAGGCTAACCCGACTTTTTTTGAAAACCTGATTATTAAATTACTAATTGCCATGGGATACAGCAACAATACAGATGAAGGCTGGGAGCATACCGGAAAATCCGGAGACGATGGTATAGACGGGGTTATTAACCAAGATGTACTTGGCGTTGATAAAATTTATATACAAGCAAAACGCTATGCAGATAAACACCCGGTTTCTTCAGGAGAATTAAGAAATTTTATCGGAGCATTGGATATGTGCCGTGCAGTAAAGGGGGTTTTTGTTACAACCTCGGAGTTTACGACAGATGCAAAGAGTACTGTCAAAAAAGCATCTAAAAATATTGTGCTCATAGACGGCAAACAGCTTACACAATTGATGATAAAATATAGTGTTGGCTGTAAAACAAAAGAAGTCGTTAATATTCAAAAAATTGATGAAGATTTCTTTGAAGAAAGCTAATTAGGATAAATTCTTTATTTATTACGGATAAATATCTATGTAGCAAACAGCTATAAATCTCATCATATTAATTTGTCTTTATAGGGAATGCCTTAAATTGCATTCCTTTTTTATTAAAGAAGCTAAACTCCTCTCAACTGGTTTATTTTTCTTCTATTTTAAGAGAAAAACAAAGGAGCTATTGTTAAATTCCGTCTATTATAATAGCTATTTTATTTTCTATTATAATACTATTATAGGGCTTTAAAATCGCTCTCAATCCCTTGCTACGCAACACATTCCGCAAAAAGCAAAGGAAATAACGATTTCCCTTTCGGGAAATAACGACTTTCGGTAACGGAAATAACAACTTCCACCGGTGGAAATAAGAGTTTCCGTTTTAAGAAAACCGGAAATAACCGTTTCCGATACCTCAAATAGGTGGAAATAACGATTTTCGGCAGGGATTTTGTTCAAATAAAAATCCGGCGTCCTTCTTCAATAAATATTTGTGAGACAAATTTTTATGAGGAGAAAACATGAGCAAAAGCAAAGCTGAGCTATCCATAACCAAACGTTTGCTATTGGATTTCATTAAATACAAGACCAACAATAACCATACATTTTTTATGGGAAACGATAAAATCGCCGCAGCCCTCGGATTAACGGTTAATTCCGCTAAAGTGATGGTAAACGAACTGATCCGCGAGGGATACCTTCTAAAATCCACGGATACCCATGACCGCAGAGTGCTAAACCTCTCCGGCAAACCCTACTTAACCATCTCTTGCGTAGATTTAAGCAACATAGATAAACGCATCCTCGCCCAAGAAGTCCTAAACTACCAACGCGATGCCGAATATTACAAACAACAATATGAGCTGGAAAAGGCTAGGGCTGATAGATTAGCGGAGGATTTAACGGTATTGAAGCTAAGAAATAATTAAAATCGGGAAGCATAATATCTTGACCTTCAATCGTTGTTCCTGTATATTGTAGCGTTTATACAATATGTTATGGACCGTGCTTGAAATTATATCTTCGAAAGGAGGTGAAAGAATTGTTAGAATTATTGACGGCTTTGTCTTGGGCATCAAGAGCAAAAACTTGCTATGATTATACTCAAGCCAGAAGTTTTAATGATGTATGCTTAATTACGGCAAATTGCATCATAACAGAATGCTTGATTTATCAAGCGAAACAAAATATTCGCAATCAATGCTGCTATCCGTATTATTGGTAGATTGCTTGAAAGGCAAATGTTATGATAATCCATAACTAGAAAGAGCGACATATCAGGTGCCGCTCTTTTTGTTTAGTTAATTTCAACTAAATTTTGTATATTGTCGTCATCAATGATTTCCTTTATTTTATTTAACAATGTTTTGAAACCAGCCATTTCGTTTGCCGTAAGAAATTTTATGTTTTTTCTAATGTTCTTTTTTATCTTCTCATCTAAGTCTTTATAGCTTTTGATGCTATAAGGATCAGACTTGATTTGTTGTTTTATGAATTTAGCCTTTGTTGTAATTGTAAAATAGTCTTCTAAAACAAATTCTGCTGAAGCTAAGCAATTTTGCGTCTTAGGATAAGTCAAATAATAAAAATTTTTATTCTTATATATATGGTTATCGTTACAATCTATCTGTCCAAGATTGATATTCTCATTGGTTCTACATGCTTTCAAACAGCTTCTTATTCCATCAAATCCACCTTTATCTTTATCAAATAAAACTATTATTTTCTTATTATCAGGAATACCTATTTGTTTTAAATTTTTTATAAATTCTTCAGCATTAGGAGCACCTCCAAAATATAACATTTCTACATCAAGTGGATATTCTGTATAAAAATATGTGATAGCTTGTTTTACATATATGACATCATCCATACCTTCAAATAATATTAATGGTTTAGAGGAGTTCATAAAAATATTTTGTTCGACGACTGTCCATAATCCATTTGTTAATTTATTTATACATTCTTTACGAGATTCCGATACTATTTCGCATCTACCATCATTGTTTTTAGATAGCATAACAAGATGTTTAGATTCGGCACAATTTGTGAGGGTTGGAGAGTGTGTCGTAATGACTATACTTCGATGCTCTTGCGATGATTGTTTAGCTAAATTATAAAAATAATTTTTTGCAACAATATGCAAGTGTGCATCTGGCTCATCCATCAAAATCAAAGAATTTTCCGTACCGACAATATCAAAGGTAGCTTTAACCAATAGCTTTTTCTTTTCACCTTCACTCATGTGCTCTGATGGTATATTGTCGTTATTGAATACAACTGATACATCTTTTATAGCACCTGTTGTTATTCCTTGAGATAGTATGCTAAATATACCTTCTGCGTTATAGTTAGTTATATAAGGGTAGAAAAAATCAATAGACATACTAATCAGTGGAGATTTCCCAGGATTTATATTTCTTATAAAAAGCTCTAAAGGAGAGTTATGTTTCAATTTTTTTATCTTAGATGGTTCAAATTCTAAATAAATATCTAAAACTTCATCTATAATTAACTCTTTCCTCAAAAATTTTTGTGCTTCTTCATTACCTTCTTGAGCCTTAATGATGAATGCCAGTAAGGCGATTCCCCAATACCTTTTATCAATATAAACCATATTGTTTTTGGGGGCTAAGATTTTGCTTAAGGAGCGGAGATAATTATTTGCAAAGTATTCATAGTATGTTTTATATAAACGTCCATCTTCTCCGCTATACAGAGCGATTATATTATTTGGCAATAATGTCTGTGTTTTGAGAAATAATTTACTTTGATTAAGGCCATTAACTTTATATGTTTTAAAATCTTTCTCACCATATTCATAGTCTTTTGTTATTTCAATGATATTATCATTTATTGAATATCTAAAAGTATATGAACTTTCTATAAATGTTTTATCTTCATATAATTCAGCAAAAACTCCGCTTAAGAGCTCTAAAATATTACTTTTACCGCTACCATTATTACCTATAATAATACTCAAGTTTTCTTGATTTTCAAAATTAATGGTAAAATTTTTTAAGTTTTTAAAATCTTTCACCCAAAGAGATACTAATTGCATTAGTTAAAAACCTCCTTTTCAAAATCAGAAAGAGCTTGTGAACGCAATTTTTCACTTTCCTCTCGAAGATTTTTAATTTGCTTTTTTCTCAAGGTAATTTCCTCAACAATTTGATTTTGAATATCCAACGGAGGAAAAACAAAAGGAAATTTTAAATATTCTTGTCCATTAATGTTTGGTTGAGCGGCTACTCTTTGTGTTATCTTTACCCATTTTTTATATGGAGATGCTTGCGTATAATATAAAAGATACATTGGATTAACATTTGAGTTTATTCTGTATCTTACTAAATACCCTGCAAATATACATTTCCCATAGCTTGTCTTATACAAAAAAGTTTTACCTACCGTTGCTCCTGAACGAGCTATTAAAAAATCATTTTCTTGTAACAAATAACGATTATCCACAACTTCTGGATATACAATATCATTATTTAAAGAACCGTCATCCTTAATATCAGTAATTCTTACGTAGCGACACCCATTATTGATATTACTTCCTTTGACATTTGCTCCATAAAAAGGACCTTCTGTCACTATATCAGCAAAAGGTATAACATCAAAAAAAGTACCAAAATTCTGCGAGTTTACAATTTTTCCCCATTTATCTAAATTTTTATATTCAACTGTTTGAAATAAGCTGTTATTTGTTGATGGTAAATTCGCTTTAATCCCTAATTTAGCCATTAAATAATCATCTATGGATTGTTCCATTGTATCTGCTTGATTTTCTTTATCTTTAGCCCAATTAAGTAAAGCATTATACTGAGCCACCAATTCTTTTTGTCTTTCTATAGAAGGAAGCGGAATTTCAATATTGCATAAATTATTAAATCCTAATGTTTGCCTAACAGAACCTGTTGTATTAGCTTTTATTGCTTCATTAAAAAACTTAGTTTTTATTATTACATTTAAATAATCTGGCAACAATGCATTTTTACAAGAAAAAACAACATAAGCTGGACTTATATATTCATTATTTTGTTGGGCTGATTTCAATCCTATTGAACCAACATTGACTCTATATGGATTATAGGCGAACCAGCCATCTTCAACTTTTTTATATGGTTGATTTATATTTTTTCCTTGTTCTTCATATGCATCAAATAAACCATTTTGATTATTAACACCCAAAATTTTAAAATATTTATTAGGATACTTAAATAATTTTTCTTTTTTATTCTGTTCTGTTAAATAATCTTTTAATTTTATAACAACAAATTGAGAACAAACAGACTTACAAGAATACGTTTTTACATCCCAAAAGGACAAATCTTTTGATTGAACAAATCGTAAAAATTCAAAAGAGCTTTCCATTATGCAACTTCCTCACGCTTAATTTTTGTTGCATCAAAGGAATATTTATAAATCTTTTTATTTGGAGTATTCCACATTTTATGATTAGACTGATACTTTTTAAATTCTTGCAATACTTCAATTAATTGATTTTCACACTCATTACCTAGTGTATCAATTCCAGCTTTTTGAACATTAGCAATAGGAATCTCATAATTAAAACGTTCTTTAATTAAGGATTTTATTTTACTAGCTTTTTGCTCTGCAATCTCTTTCAGCTTTGCTTTTTTCTCTTTTGTTGGCAATTGTTGAGCATCTTCTTCTTGAGTAGCAAACTTTGTATTTACCTCTTTGGTGGCTTCATCCTTTATTTGATTATACAACAGTTCTTCCTCTTCTGTAAATTTTTTAAAGAACAACAACGACGGTTTAACTGTTGCACCAGCTGCAACAAAAACATCTTGTGGAATTGAAGTTATCATTAAGATTTTAGCTTTACCTTCAACAAAATCCCTACATTTTTGTAAATTTGCTCCATTTAAAACCCCATCAGGAAGAACAATTCCCAATCTTCCGCCTTTTTTCAGAAGATTCAGACATCTTTCTATAAAAAGAACTTCGGTTAGCTTTGAACCAATATCAAAACGCTTATTAATTGCTTTACCGACATCGTCTTCAGTCAATAAACAATCTTTGTACTTATCTCCATACTTATTGATGTATTGTTTTATAGCTTCTTGGTCTTGTAAATCCTCCGTTGTAATTTTTACATCATCTCTAACCTGTGAACCAAAAGGAGGATTAGTAACAATTACATCAAATCTTTCTTCAAAAATTCCATTAACATTTAATAAGCCGTCATGGTGATGCACTCCACCGTGACCATCGCCATGCATAATCATATTCATTTTAGACACTCTAGCCATACGAGGGTTGGCATCTGTTCCATAAATGCAATTATGAGACAAATTATACATTCTTCCTTGCGAATTTGAGATAGACAACTCATCATTAAGTTGTATTGCTAAGGTATTATAAGCACTTTGATTATCAGAGAATTGCTCTTTTACTTTTTCTTTTTGTTGCTTGATATCATTTTCTATCTTTTCACGCACATACTCAAAAGCTTTAATTAAAAATCCACCTGAGCCACAACATGGATCGCATATAACTTCACCTTCTTCGGGATCTAACAAGCCGACAATATAATCCACCAAAGTTCTCGGTGTAAAAAATTGTCCTAATTCGCCTCTAAAGGTTGTCCCTAAGAACTTTTCAAAAGCAATACCTTTAACATCATCACTTGTGTTAGATAAATTATATTTTTCTAATTCTTTGACTATTTGTTTAAAGCTATATTCCCTTATTTTTATGGTCTCATTTGGCTCAAACAACTTATCTGCTTTGAATTGCTGTTTTGTTAAACGAAATAAGTATTGCATATAAGAGACTTTATCCGCTTCATTCGTTATTCCAGGCTTAATATTTGTCTCATAAAACTTTTCTTCTTTTTCAAATTCTTCTTGTGAAAATTTTAATCCTAAATTATTCTGTCGTTCATAACGAATTTTTATAAACAAAATTTTACTAATTTCATCAAATGCCGCTTCAGGAGAGAGTTTATCGTTATTGCGGATAATATTATGACATTTTTGTAACAATTTAGCAAATTCATCTCTTTCAAATTTCTTTAACTGATTTAATGTCTCTGTTATTTTCTTTTCATTATTCACGTCTTTAGCAAATGGAATATCTACAATTTCATCAAGATCCGTTGGAATTGTTTCTTGATTAACCTTAAAAAAGCTTGTTTCTTTCTGGTTACTTGTTACAAAGAATTTGGCACCAGCCCATCTGGCATAGTTACACCCTTGATAATAATCTTCTTTTCTAATTCGAACATTTTCTGCCTTGCACTCGATAACAATAAAAGCATTTTTACTGGCAAGCTTATCTTCTTTTGATTTCCAAATGACAATATCAGCCCGAGCTTTCCCTTGCCCTCGTGAAGCATTCGAAACGGTTAATTCTTCACTCATTTGCTCTAATTTGTATCCATAATGATTCATGAGATGACAGACAAAGCCTTGACGAACTTGCTCTTCAGGTGTTAGTTCAAGCCATTTATCTCTAATAAAGGAATAGATCTTATTTTTTTCTATTTTAACTTCATATGTCATCTTATCACCTAATTTTTAATCAAATTTATTTTACTTTACTCAATACAGTATAAAAAGCAAGTTTTGATTGATTTTATTAACCTAATGTCCTTTCATCTCTTACTTCCCCTCTATCTCTTTTGCCAGTTTATTAACCAAATCCATATCCCTGCTTTTGTAGGCTTCGAGGAGGGGGAGATAGTAGCGGGAGCTTTTGCCTTCGCCGATGTAGGGAATGCGGCGGATACCGTCGGCTTTGTCTTCTTTGCGCATGGCAAGCAAGGTGGCGTATGAAATCCCTAAAAATGCTGCCGTTTGCTTGATATTGAGCCAATTTGAACGCGCGGCAATGTCAAATTCGTCCTTGTTGATTTTGGCATCAATGCCGTCCGCGCCGACATTTTGTTCGTAAAACTTGGCTTCCTTAGCATATCCGCTTTTGTTCAAAGCGCTGAGAAAACTCTTAAATCCGTCCTTGGCCGTCTGGGTGATAAACGGCGCAAAGCTTAAATTTTGTATTTTGACTTCCGGCTTAAATTGCGTATCCTTAAAGCTGACTTCACGGAAGAAGGTCAGGTATTCCAACACACTTTTTTTCCGGAACAATACTCTCGTCAAAATTCACTATTCCCTTAAACAGGCAGTTCCGGATTTCCAGATGATACAAACCTACGTTACCGCTACCGTTAAATCGCCGCATATTGAGCCGGCTGTTCTCATTAAACACGCAGCGGTCAATTTCCACCGGAATGCGGGTGTCTATCTCGTCAAAGTTCAGACTACCGTTAAAAACACAATTGTTAAATTCTATCGGTGTGTCCGGTGTTTCGCTTCGCAGGCGCACATTGTAGGCCTCTTCAAATACGCAGTCATAAAATCCGACACCGGCCGGCGGAATGTCAATTCCATCATTAACGCCGAAACGGCAGCCGATAAAATACAAAACGCTGATATACGGTGAGCCGGTCTCGCTGAATAAAGCACCGGCCGCAACCACATTGCCGAAGTCAAATCCCTTAAAACAAAGCCCGACCAGACTTCCTTGCAAAAATACCTTAATGTTTTTAAGTTCCCGCCGGATTGGTAATTTTTCATTGCCGGGTATCAGGTTATTGATGGCCGGCACGATGTCTTCTTCAAAATTATAATCATAGGGAACGTACTCTTTCCCGTCCTCGCCGATATATTGCAAAATCTCGCCTTTTGACTGGAAAAGTCCCTGTTTGAAATTAAAATGCACCATGCGCCCTCAACAATTTCCTACTTTCTTTTTTGCTAGAATAATCGCAAACAAGTTTAATTTCATTTAATAAAATCATACTGATTCTGCGATTCTTTGGTTGATTAAAACAAAATTATCCGGTTTTAAGCAAAATCTTACAAAACTTTTTACCCCGCTATATCCACACATATCCATTTAAATACAGTTAAAATCGAGTTTCGAGAAAAGCCTTGAAAAACAATCTGTTGACTTGCGTTTTGTTTTTCTCTCATACTAACCATGTCAGGCAGCAATGCCATAATTTAACGATTAAACTGAAAGGGAAATAAAATGACCGTATTAACTTACATTATCGCTTCTTTGCTGAAAAAATATCGTTTCAAAAAAGAAGCAGAAAACCTGAAAAATCTTTTCAACGCCGCCCGTTTTACCTGCTAGGAGAAAAGTCATGCATTATCGACTGGTTGCCAAAACCGCTGATTTTACGCCGGAAGAATTGCTCAATAAATTGCAGGGATTTATGCCGGTAACAAACGAGGCGGTTCATCAATACGGATGTTGGAAGCTTGCGCGTTATGCCGATTTTGCAGCATTTGCCGCCGATGACGTGGTTTATGTGACAGACTGCCATAATTAACTGATTTTCTAATAAAATTAAACATTTAACCTCAATGGCTCGGAGGAAGTACCAAAGTGCCATACAGAATTATTATGCTCTTTTTTTTAACGAAAACCCTACTTTTGAAAGGAAAATTAAAATGAAAAACTTTTTGGAAAAATATAACGCTTTTAAGATTGAAACCTCAAAAGACGAAGGCAAGCTGACTTTGGAAACGGCCAAAGAACGGATTTTGAAACTGTTGACCGATAATATCAGAAACTTCAAGGAAGACAGCTGGAATTTGCAAAATCGGATGAACAAGCTGATTATTGATACGGAAAAGAACTCAATTTTTACGCTTCGTCTGGGCGGCAAACGCATTGTCCGCTATTCGTTGGATTTGCTGGATACTCAGCAGAAAATTAGCTTCTTGTTTGATTTCTACAACAGTGTTGAGGCCAGCGAGTTTAATGAGGATATTACCGACTTTTTGGCCAAAGAGATTGATAATGCCGCGGTACGCAAAAAAGAAGCCAATGAGCGCCGGAAAAATAAGAAAAAAGCCGAACGCGAGCAAAAAGCCAAGGAAAGACAGGAAGAATATGCCCGAAAAGTAGAGGAAGCAAGGCAGAAAACGCTTGCCGCCGCTGAGCCGATGCTTCATGAAATGTATATACAATCTGAAGCTGCCCGCCAAAACGAACAGAATCAATATGTTTCTGAACGGGTTTAATTAAAAGTGTCCGGGGCTTATCAAAAATAAGCCCCTTTGCAATAAAACCAGGACAAAACAATATATTAGATTGAGTTCGATTAAGGGAAAGATAAAATGACAATAAGTTTAACCGAAGCATTGAGAAACATTGCGTCCGTCCCCAAAACCGAGGAGGAACTGAAACAAGGTGTTCGCAACCTGACAGGTTTTGCAAGGTGTATGTTATCAATCAAACAGGAGATTAAAGAAAATGAAAGCCGTCATACTGACACGTGTGTCAACCAAAATGCAGGAAGAGCGATTAAGCCTGCGCGCTCAAAGTAAACGCTTGGAAGAATATGCCGAAAGAAGGGAACTTGATGTTATCAAGCGCTTTGAAATTATTGAAAGTTCCACCCGCGGCGAACGTAAGCGTTTTATGGAGATGATAAATTTTTGCAAGAAACAAAAGGAAACCATAGCGATTGTGGCTGATACGGTTGACAGGGTGCAAAGAAGTTTCAAAGAAAGCGTGCTTCTTGATGAACTGATGCGCCAAGACAAGATTGAGCTGCATTTTTATCGGGAAGGGATGATATTAAACAGCAAATCTACCTCGGCCGATATCATGCGTTGGGATTTCTCGGTCATGGGAGCCAAAGCCTATGTCTTGCAGCTTTCCGAGAATGTCCGCCGTTCTACGGAGTTGAAAACCCAAAACGGGGAAAGATGCGGCGTTGCGCCGCTCGGGTATGAAAATTATGTTGACGAGCGGGGAAAGCATAATATTCGCCCCAAAGAACCGGAAGCCGGTATCATCAAGCAAATATTTGAACTTTATTCTCTCGGTAAGATGAGCATATTGGAAGCCGTGCATTTTGCCGATTTAATGGGACTTAGAACCAGAGCCGGCAAAAAACTGGTCAATTCCAGCATCTACTATATATTGGATAATCCCTTTTATTATGGCGAGATGAAAACCAAAAGAGAAATTATCAAACATGTTTATCCGACGCTGATTTCGCAAGAGCTTTGGGAGCAATGCCAAAAGCAAAAAGCCCTTAACAATCATAACGGCGCGGAGCTGAAATACAGCCAAAAGCCTTTTGTGTTGAGAGGTTTAATTACCTGTGGAAGAACGGGAAGGGTTTGTCCCTGCGAAGATCAACTGAGAAGAAAATACTATTCGTGGGTGGTTTGTTACACAAAAACCGGGCAGAGGCGATACATCCCGGAACAAGATGCTTTAAGTGCGATAGAAACCGTCCTAAACCGTATCAAAATACCGGATTCTCTAATAAATCCGTTGTATGAAGAGATTAAAAATGCTGAAATTTCAGAAAAACAATACTGTCAGCAGGAAATCGGAAAACTGAGACAGGAATTCACAGAAATTTCCAAGGCAATACGTTCCGTCCACCAGCTTCTTTAGCTTAAAATTGATTTGCGTTTGGACGGAGAGCTTGACCGAGAAACGTTTGAAACCAAGCGTAATGAAATCCAACTCAAAATTGACCGTATGGGAAGGAAGATTAAAACCTATGAAAAGACGGGAAATGCCTTCACTTCAACGATATTAGATCTCATAAATCTTGCGTCGCAGGCCGGAAGAGTATTTGCCAAATCCGATAATCTTGAGCTGAAGCATCTGTTGTTAAAATTTGTTTTTAAGGAAATGATATTAACGGAAGGAGAATTGACGTATGAGCTGAATTTTCCGTTCAGCGAGTTTGAAAAAGCGTATTTTTACGAAAAAAGAAGCCAATTTTTCCAAGGCTCGCAAGACGAGGAAAACCAAGGCTTTGAGGATAATAAAACGGATGAAAACGCAAAATCGTTTGGGCCGAAAATTGCTCTTAAAAATCAAAGAGTTGCGTCAAAAAACGCAACTCTTCTCCAGTCTGGCTGACCCAAGTTTATGACCTTAGGAAAAAATATGAGCAGGAATTAGCTGAAATGTATCTGATTATTGAGAGCATGGACGATGATTTAAGACAGATGATAATGGCTAAAAAAGACTGATTTTCAATATTTTTATTGTATAAGCCACAACAAAGGAAAATAAAAATGATTGAAGATTATTACATCTGCTTAGATGCTACCGCCTTGTATTTTGCTCATAAATATTTAGCGGACAAAACCTGTCGTGTAATGCGTTGTTATACAGGCCGAGAAGTTGAGATTGTTGTCAGAACAATGGAAGCCAATAAAAGCAAGAATTTTTACACACTTCGCACTATGCAAAATAAAATGCTAAAGGCCAGAATCAAAAATCTTGAAGTCTTGGGAGCTGTTTTTGAAAGAGCTGATATGAAAGAATAACATATTTTAATGTTGATTTAATATTTAAATAATATTATTTTAATATTGAAATAATGTTGAGGAATTTATCATGGCTTTTAGTCCTAAATATACAGTAACGGCTCAAATGCTTGCAAATCTGGCAAAAATTGAAGTTATTAAGCAGCAATTTGAAAATCAGCCCATATCGCCACAGCTTTTATTATCATTACGGGAAAGTGCCAAAGTTGCAACAATTCATTATTCAACGCAGATTGAAGGAAATCGTCTGACCGGAAAAGAAGTTGCCGAAGCTCTCAAGGGGCGGAAACTACCGCAGAGAGAGAAAGACGAGCAGGAAGTCAAGGCATATTATAAGGCATGGAACGCCATGGAAGAAGCTGTTGTCGCCAATCGTTCTTTTGATGAAAGGCTGATTGCCAATATTCACAGTTTGGTAGAAGCTAGCAAAAGCATAATTCCGTATCGGGATAATCAGAATGCGATTTATGACA
>OGHS01000574.1_pt1 | contig 16144 bp, 10 predicted proteins | sample 1571611 | NCBI WGS metagenome assembly OGHS01 (sample SAMEA2581944, study PRJEB24529) | metagenome | biome: Human gut stool | place: China | collected 2011 | reverse complement strand
GCACCATCGTTTCGGTGCCGGTCAAAGTGGGGCAGACGATCAACGCGGCGATGGATACGCCGACGATCGTGCAGATTGCCGATCTTAATCAGATGGAGATTTATATTGAAATTTCGGAAGGCGACATCGGCAACATCAAGCCGGGGGTGAAGGTTACCTATTCGGTGCTGGCGGACATGAACAAAGTATATGAAACGACGCTGAAGTCGATTGACCCGGCGCTGACGCTTTTGACCGACGACCAGTACACGGAAGTGGTGGATTCAAGCGAAGCGATTTATTTTTACGGACGGCTGGTGGTGCCGAACGCGGACGGCAAGCTCAGAATCGGCATGACGACGCAAAACGTAATCTATGTCGAAAGCGCCGAAGACGTGCTGACGGTGCCGGCGATGGCGCTTAAGGGCGACGTTGACGGCAAATATGTGGAAGTGCGGACGGCCGAAGGGGTGGAAAGGCGGCCGGTGATAACGGGTGTGTCCGACGATCTGAACGTTGAAATCAAAAAAGGCGTAAGCGAAGGCGAAGAAGTGGTGATTGCCAAAATGTCGTCGGCGGAGATTTCCGACAAGGCGGCCAACGCCAGAGGCGCCAGGAGATTTCGATGAACATAATCGAATTGAAAAAAATCAACAAGTATTTCGGCAGCGGCGGCAACCGGGTTCATGTCTTGAAAAACATTGACCTGCAAATAGAAAAGGGTGATTTTGTGGCAATCATCGGCCAGTCCGGTTCCGGCAAATCGACGATGATGAATATTATCGGCTGTCTGGACGTGCCGACTGCCGGGTCGTACAAGATCAACGGAGTGGAAGTCGGGCGGATGGACAAGGATCAGCTGGCGGAACTGCGCTGTAAGACTTTTGGTTTCATTTTTCAGCGCTACAATCTGCTGAACAGTCTGAAAGCGAGCGAAAACGCGGCTCTGCCGGCGGTTTATCTGGGGCTGAACGCGGAGGCGAGCGACCGGCGGGCGGTCGAACTACTGAAAAAACTCGACCTCGGAAACAAACTGGCCAACCGTCCGAACGAACTTTCCGGCGGCCAGCAGCAGCGGGTGAGTATTGCCCGGGCGCTGATGAACGGCGGTGAAATCATTCTGGCCGACGAGCCGACCGGCGCGCTCGATTCCAAAAGCGGCGAAATGGTAATGGACATCATCAAAGGGCTGCACAAACAGGGGCATACGATCATTTTGGTGACGCATGACAGCCATATTGCCGCCCAAGCCAGCCGGATTATCGAGATCAAGGACGGGGAAATTGTTTCCGACGAGCGCAGGGCGGAAGATTTTTATGAGGTGACGGACACGGTAGAAGACGTTCACCGCAGCCGGCTGGATGCCCTGAAGTACAGTTTTCTCGAATCGCTCAAGATGTCGCTGCATGCCATTCTGGCAAACAAGATGCGTTCGCTCCTGACCATGCTGGGAATTATCATCGGCATTGCCTCGGTGGTGTCGGTGGTGGCGCTCGGCAACGCTTCGCAGGCCAAAATCATGGAACAGATCAACTCAATGGGCACCAACACCATCGACATTATGCCCGGCAAGGGGTTCGGCGACATGCGTTCGGGACGGGTGAAAACGCTTAAAGTGCGTGATTCCGACTATCTCGGCAAACAGGGGTTTATCGACAATTCGACGCCGAACGTTTCCGCCAGCGGCACGCTGGTTTACCGCAACTATTCGCTGACCGCGCAGCTGAGGGGCGTCGGCTCAACCTATTTTGACGTTAAGGGGCGCAAGATTGCGCAGGGGCGTATATTTACCGACGAGGAAGTGGACCGGATGGCTTCGGTGGTGGTTATTGACGACAACACCTTAAACGAGATGTTTGAAAACGATCCCAACCCGCTCGGCAAAGTTATTATCTTCAACAAGAAGCCGCTGACGGTGATCGGGGTGACGGAAAAGGACAGCAGCCCCGGGCCGTCGTCGGAAACGATGAACATCTGGGTCCCCTATACCACCGCCATGTACCGGGTCAACGGCAGCAGCGACATCAATTCGATTACGGTGAAAGTTTCCGACCATGTCAATTCGCAGGTGGCAGAAGAGGGAATCGAACATATTCTGACTTCGCTGCACGGCAAGAAGGACTTTTTCATGATCAACACCGACAGTATCAAACAGACGGTGCAGAGCGCGACCGACACAATGAAATTCCTGATTGCCAGCATTGCCGTCATATCGCTGATTGTGGGCGGCATCGGGGTAATGAACATCATGCTGGTTTCGGTGACCGAACGGACGCGGGAAATCGGCATCCGCATGGCGATCGGCGCCAAGCAGGCGGACATTCTCCAGCAGTTTCTGATCGAGGCGATTCTGATCTGCCTGGTGGGCGGATTTATGGGCGTGACACTGTCGATGCTGATCGGTTTTCTGTTCAATACCTTTTCAGAAAACTTTGGCATGATCTTTTCCACCGCGTCGATCGTGCTGGCGCTGGTCTGTTCGACCGCGATCGGCATCATTTTCGGCTATATGCCGGCCAAAAACGCCTCCAACCTCAACCCTATTGATGCATTAGCGAGTGAATGAGATGAAACACTGTCGAACCGTAAAATTGTTTTTTGGCGTCAGTCTGGCGCTGCTTTCCGGCTGTGCGTCGGTCGGGCCGGAACCGCGTTTGCTGGCGGATGAACTGCAATATGCCGAAACCGTGAAAAACCTTTACAAGGCTGATGGAAACTGGTGGCTGCGGTATGACGATCCGGAATTGAACAACCTGATCGAAACGGCGTTGGCCAATAATCCGGATTATCTGAAAGCGGCGTTTAACGTAGAGAAGGAACTGGCCGGCCTGGGGCTGGCGACGGCCGATCTGTTTCCTACCCTTTCGGGCGAGCTTTCCGCTTCTTCACAGCGCAAGATCCATACCGGCGATGATTTTACCGACAGTTTTTCCGGCGATCTGGGGCTGAGTTACGAGGCCGACCTCTACGGCAAAATCAGAAACCGGCAGACGGCGCAGGAGTTTGCCTACAAAGCGACGGTAATGGACAGGGAAGCGGCGCGGCTGACCCTGATCAACAGCGTGATTGACCTTTATTTTAACCTTGAATATCTGCAAAACTCAATCGAGCTGACCCGGCGGAACATAAAATCTTATGAGGATATTCAGAAAATCACCGGGCAGAAGTATGCAAGCGGCAAAACCGACAATGTGGAATATCTGCAATCCAAACAAAGCCTGCTGTCGGAAAAAAACAAACTGCTTAATCTTGAAACCGGGTTTAAGGAAACGGTGAGCAGTCTGCAGAACATTCTTAACGTAACGGGCGGGGTGGACGAAATCGCGTTCGGCGACATCTTGAAACAAAAAGGCCCGGCGCCCGAGCTTGACGTGCCGCTTTCGGTACTGGCCAACCGGCCTGACCTGCTGGCGGCGCAATACCGGCTGGAAGGGGCTTTTGAGGAGCTGAAGGCGGAAAACAAAAACTGGTATCCGAACGTTTCTCTCCGCGGGGCGCTGGCTTCCGGTTCCGACAAGGCGCGGACGACGTTTGACTTTTCCTATATTCTCGGCAGCGTGTCGGTGGATCTGCCGTTCCTCGACTGGAACCGGGTTAAGAATAATATCAGGATTTCCAAGGCCGACTATCAAATCAGCCTGATTGAGTTCAAAGATACGCTGAATCAGGCCTTAAACGAAGTCGCCTATTACTATTACGCTTATCTGAAATCGTTGGAGATTTACCGCAACGTGGAAGAAAACTATCGCAATTCGGTTAAAATCACCGCTTATTACCGCAGCCGCTACAATTACGGCAAAGAAGAGTTCAAGGACTTCCTGGAAGCGGTCAATACCGAAAACTCCCTGCGCAACGATCTGATCGAGCAGAAGTACCAGATCATCAAATATGAAAACTATATCTACAAGGCGATGGCCGGCCGCTATGAAGCCGTTTCCCCGGCCGGGGAATAGCGTTTTCCGAAAAGGGCGGAAAAAAATGCGGCATTGCGAAAAAAACGCTTGACTTCGAGTTAAGTCTAAGTTTTAGACTGCCGGTAAAATAATTCTTGGTTAACGATTCAGGAGAAAAAAATGGCATATCTGGACAAGATCAATTCACCCGAAGACTTGAAAAAGCTGAATACGGCGGAAATGGAAGCGCTGGCCGGCGAAATCCGTTCGGCGGTGCTTAACCGCGACAGCAAAATCGGCGGCCACGTCGGTCCCAATCTGGGGATTGTCGAAACCGCAATTGCTCTGCATTACGTGTTTGATTCGCCGAAAGACAAAATTGTTTACGACGTTTCGCACCAAAGCTATCCTCACAAGATTCTCACCGGACGCAAGAACGGTTTTCTCAAAGTTGAGGAAATGGGAAAAATTTCCGGCTATACCAATCCCAATGAGAGCGAACACGACTTTTTTGTCGTCGGCCATACGTCGACTTCCGTCAGCCTGGCCTGCGGTCTGGCCAAAGCGCGCGACCTTCGGGGCGAAAAGCACAACGTGATCGCGGTGATCGGCGACGGTTCGCTTTCCGGCGGCGAAGCGCTGGAGGGACTGAGCAATGCGGCGGTGCTTGACAGTAACATCATTATTGTCGTCAACGACAACGAAATGTCGATTGCCGAAAACCACGGCGGTTTGTATACCAACCTGCGGATGTTGAGGGAAACCGGCGGCAAGGCCGAGTGTAACATGTTTAAGGCGCTCGGTTTTGACTATCGCTATGTCGGGGACGGAAATTCGGTCGAAGCGCTGATCGGGGTTTTCGGCGAAGTCAAAAATACGCCGCGGCCGACGGTTGTTCATGTTCATACCTTAAAAGGCAAAGGCTATAAATTTGCCGAGGAAAACAAGGAAAAATGGCACTGGAACCTGCCGTTTGACATCAGGACCGGCGAAGTTACGGTTGAAACCGGCGGCGAAAACTACAATGACATCACTTACGATTATCTGAAGAACAAAATTGCCGAAGACAAAACGGTGGTCGCGGTTAATGCCGGCACGCCGGGCGCTTTCGGCATCAATGCGGAAAAACGGGCGGCGCTGGGCGAAAACTTCGTTGACGTCGGCATTGCCGAAGAGCATGCGGTGGCAATGTCCTCGGCCTTGGCCAAAGGCGGCTGCAAACCGGTCTATCTGGTCTGGAGTTCGTTCGTGCAGAGAACTTACGACCAGCTTTCGCAGGATCTGGCAATTAACAACAATCCGGCGGTGATTCTGGTTTCCGGCGCCGGCATTTCCGGCGGCGACGTCACTCACCTCGGCTGTTTTGACATTCCGCTGATCGGCAATATTCCGAATATCGTTTATCTGGCGCCGGCCGGCAAAGAGGAATATCTGGCCATGCTTGACTGGGCGGTGGAACAAACCGCGCATCCGGTGGTGATCCGTATTCCTTCCGAGGTTCGTCCGTCCGTCGGCGAGGTTGAAAAAGACTACGGCCGCCTGAACCGCTATCAGACGGTGAAACGGGGCGAAAAAGTTGCCGTTCTGGGGCTGGGCAGCTTCTTTGCCCTCGGCCAGCGGGTTGTTGAACGGCTGCGGGAACGCGGGATTGAGGCGACGCTGATCAATCCGCGCTATATTACCGGTCTGGACGGGGAACTGCTGACTTCGCTCAAGGCGGATCATCAGCTGGTGGCTACCCTGGAAGACGGCGAACTGGACGGCGGCTTCGGCGAAAAGATCGCCCGTTTCTACGGCGCCGATCCGATGAAGGTTCTTACCTTCGGGGCGAAAAAGGAATTTACCGACCGGGTGCCGCTCGACGAGCTTTACCGGCGTTATCATCTGACGCCGGAGCAGATTGCCGACGACATCATGAAAGCGCTGTAAAACGCGTTTGAGAGGAAAAGCCGCGGGCCCGCCGGATTGAGGCGGGTTCGTTTTTGTAATATTTTATAATTTTTGTTGATTTGCCATTTGCCGGGCGTTGTTTCATACTCGGAAGCTGATAACGTAAGGAGAAAGACTATGAAACACGGGAAAAATTTTATCCTCGGGGAATATGTGATCATTAAAAAACCGGAACTGGTCGAAGTGGGCGACAATGTGCGGATTGCCGACTTCTGCCGGATTTCTTCGGCCTGCAAAATCGGTTCCGACTGCGAAATTGCGCCCGGCACCTACATTGCCGGCGGCGACGGCAAATATACCTTTGAAATGGGCAGCTATTCCAGTCTGGCGGCCGGCGTCAAAATCTGGCTGTCGAGCAACGACTACGTCAACGAGCTGGTTACCCATTCGGTTCCCTGCGTCAGGGAGATTCAGGGCAATGTGCGGCTGGGAAAATATACCGGCGTCGGCACCAATTCGGTGATTATGCCCGGCAACGACATTCCCGAGGGAGTAACGATCGGCGCTTTAAGTTTCGTGCCGTCAGGATATAAATTTGAACCGTGGACGGTTTACGCCGGGCAGCCGATCCGCCCGATCAAAAAACGCAACCGCGCCAACATCATGCGCACACTGATGAAAATCGGCTGCATAGAAGCCTGTGAGGAAGCTGCCGGGGAGGAAAGATTATGTGCGGAATAGTGGGTTACGTCGGCGGCGGCGCAGTCAGCGAAGTTTTGCTGGCGGGGCTGAAAAATCTGGAATACCGGGGATATGATTCGGCCGGCATTGCCTTGAACGACAACGGCAGAATCGATGTTTTCAAAGCGCCGGGCAAGCTCGGCAATCTGTGTGCGGCGGCGGCCGGAAAAGCGGACAAGCTGCCGGCGACCGGCGGCATCGGTCATATCCGCTGGGCCACCCACGGCAAAGCGACGGTTGAAAACGCGCATCCGCATCTGTCAAACGACGGCCGGCTGGCGCTGGTGCATAACGGCATTATCGAAAATTACAAGTCGCTGCGCGAAGAGCTGGAGCAGGAAGGATATGTCTTTTCTTCCGAAACCGATACCGAAGCCGCGGTGCATCTGTTTGAACGCGAATATAAAAAATCCGGGTCGCTGGAAGCGGCGGTAACGGCCGGAGTGAGGCGGCTGAAAGGAGCGTTTGCCTTTTGTGTCATGCATCAGAACGAACCGGACAAGATCATAGCCGTGCGGCAGAACGCGCCGCTGATCGTGGGACTGGGCAAAGACGAGAACTATGTTGCCAGCGATATTCCGGCCATTGTCGGCAAAGTGCGGCGGATTATTTATCTGAACGACGGTGAAATAGCCGTAATTACCCGAAAAGAGGCAAAAATATACGATTTTGACGGCTGTCCGATCGAACGTCAGCCGGAGTATATCGGTTTTAATCCGGAAGTGATCAGCAAGCGCGGGTATCCGCATTTTATGCTGAAGGAAATTAACGAACAGCCGGACATCGTCCGTCATCTGCTGCAGGATGCTTATGCCGGCGGGCGGGAAACACCGCTGCTGCCGAAAGTCAACATTGCCGCCGCGGCCAAAGCGGAGAGGATTGAAATCATCGCCTGCGGTACTTCCCTGCATGCGGCGGCGGTGGCCGGTTTTGCCTTTGAGGAATGGCTGAAAATTCCGGTTTCCGTCGTTGCCGCCAGCGAATATATTTACCGGAGCTGCCTGACCGACGAAAAAACGCTGACGATCGGCATTTCCCAGTCGGGCGAAACGGCCGATACCATCACCGCGGTCAAACGGGCGGAAGAACGCGGCGCGCATATTCTGGTTTTGACCAACCGCGAGGATTCGAGCATCGTCCGCCATGCCGGCAGTCTGCTGCCGCTGAAAGCGGGGATTGAGGTCAGCGTGGCCGCCACCAAATCCTACACCGCCCAGCTGACCTGTCTGTACCTTCTGGGGCTGGCGCTTGCCTCCGCGCGGGGAAGTCTGCCGCCGGCCGAACTCGGAAAACTGCGCGACGAACTGCGGCAGCTGCCGGCCAAAATGGAAAAGGCGCTGAGCGAGGACGGAAAAGTGAAGGCCGCGGCGGAAAGGTTGAAAGACTACCGGCAGATGATTTATATTGCCCGCGGCGTCAATCTGCCGACGGCGCAGGAAGGTGCCCTGAAACTGAAAGAGATCAGCTACGTCAATGCCAACGGCTACCCGGCGGGAGAACTGAAACACGGGCCGATTGCGCTGCTTGACGAAAATATGCCGGTGACGGCGGTGCTGGCGCCCGGCGGCAGGGTTTATGACAAAATGATTTCCAACTGCGAGGAAGCGCGGGCCAGACATGCGTTTTTGACCGGCGTGAGCTTTGACGGCGACAAGCGGGCGGAAGAGCTGTTCGATTTGCTGCTGACGGTGCCTTCGACCGCGGAAATATTTTCGCCGCTTTTGTTGAATCTGCCGCTGCAGCTTCTGGCTTATCATATTGCCGATCTGCTGGGGCGCGAAGTCGATCAGCCGCGCAACCTGGCCAAGTCGGTTACGGTTGAGTAAAGTCTTCCGTTTCCTCTTCTTCCGCATCGGGCGCCAGCTCGGCCAGCATCTGCCGGGTTTTGGCGATGCCGGTGCGGGCTTCTTCCGCGGCCTGTGCGCGTTTGGCGGTTTCAAAAATATAGAGCGCGTCATGGTAGCAGGCCAGCGCCTCTTCCAGGGCTTCGCGGTTGGCGGAGATTTTGCCTTCCAGATAATAGGTTTCGGCAATTTTCTGCTGGATCCGCGCCCAGTAAAGCGGCTGCCGGTTTTCGGTGACGATTTTCTGCTGGTTGCGGTAGGCGGCCACTGCCAGCCGGCAGATATCGGGGCTCCGCGTGCGGTGGCCGAGGTTGTGCAGAAGATAGCCGAGACTGCCTTCTATATGTCCCCAAAAGCCGGGGAACTGCGCCTGGGTGAAAATGCGTTCGCATTCCCGCAGCTGCGAAACCGAATCGCGCAGCGCCTGCAGGTCTTCGGTTCTTTTCCAGTAGTTGTAGTAAAGGCCGGAAAGTTTGTAGCAAATGTGGCCGTGGTCGTAGGGATAGGTATATTTGCCGAAGTATTTCTGCGCCTGCCGGTAGTCGGCAATGGCGGCGCGGAAATAGACATCCGAATGTTTGTCCGCATAAACCGAAGCGCAGTCGTTTAACTGTCCGAGGTGCAGGTATATGCAGCCGAGGTGCGTCGGCTCAAAAATCTGTTTTTGATATTTGAGGGCGGTTTCAAACAAATTGGCGATGATTTTGAAATCGTTTTCGTTTTTGCCGTCGGCGGCGGCCGTCATGTAAATCAGCCCCAGCTGGTTCATGATGTAGGGCATGTACTCAAGTCCGAGGGATTTGGCGGAATCGATTTTTGAAATGCGGGCAATGATTTTTTTCAGCAGATATTTTTTATAGATCCGGCATTCCTTGTCCGGCCGGTCGGCGGCGCTGACGACGGTGCCGGTCAGAAGATCAAGCAGCGGCTGCGGAAATTCGCCGCCGGCAAGCGCGTCGGCCGGCAGATACATGCTGTCGAGCAGGCAGACGAAAGAACCGTCTTCTTTTTCGTACTGCCGCGGGGTCTGGAAGTTGAGTCGCAGCCGGTTTTCTTCGCGGCAGCCCCAGATCAGGACGTCGGCGCCGGTTTTTTCCAGCAGGTTCTGTCCGCGGTCGATCAGGTCAAAAAAATTGCGGCTTTCGAAGTTGAGGAAAGAAAGGTCAAAATCCGCTTTCAGGCTGGCGACATCCAACCCTTCCGCGCCCTGCAGCAGTTCGGCCAGTTTTTCTCCGCCGCTGCTGCTGACACGGTCGTAAAAGTCGGCAACGATGACTTTGAATCTGATTTCCGCCGGAACATGCCCGACCGCCGGCCTTGCCGTTGCCGGCCGGGGCGGAGACACCAGTTGTTGCAGCAGACGGCGAAACATCAAAAATCATTGTCCTTTTTTATGTAGCTTTTAAACTCGTTGACCCGGTCCTGCAATTCTTCCAGCACCTGCGCGTTGATGTCCCGCAGGGTTTGCGGCGGCGTCGGAATGTTGCGGAAGCGGTAGTCGAGCCAGAGCGTGATCATGGTCGAAACCAGCAACAGCGACCACGGCGTCGGCGAATAGGCCTGGAAGCAGCCGAAAAACAGCATCAGCATCTGAATGCGGACGGTGAACGAGGCCGCCTGCGCCGGATCCATGCCGTCGGCCGTTGCCTGACGAAAGCCGGTGTTGGCGGACAAGTCTTCGTAACGGGGCAGAAAAGTCAGTTTCAGCGCCAGCGCCCAGAGGAAGTCAATGAGGAAGAAAAGGGCAAAAATTACGCAGCAGGAGGCTGCGCCGTCGCCCGCCGCCGGCGCGATCAGGGAAAACAGCAGAAAGCCGAAAGCCGCCGCGTCGCGGGAGGAAACCTTGATCCGCGACGGATGCCAGGAAAAGACCGTCAGCGCCAGAAAGGCGGCGGCAAACATCCAGCCGAAAACGCCGAGCATCAGCGGAAGGGCGTTGACGGCGCCCAATATGCCGATGCCGAGAGAAATGTTGAGCGACTGAACGGCAAGCACGCCGTCGCCGCTGTTGACGTAAGGATACAGACCGGCAAAAAACAGCCATGCCGCGGCCAAAATCAAACGGTTGGCAAGCGGCGGAAGGGAAGGAACGACATTGACGGCGTTTTCCGGCATGACGACGACGGCCAGAAAGGCGGCGAACGTCAGCAGCGGCGGAAGCCAGCGGCGCGGGGAATCGAAACGGCCGGAAGCGGCAATGGCAAAGGCACCGGCAAACGGTACGACGATCTGCCAGAAATTGTAAGAACCGATGAAGTCGTCGCCGTCATAAAGGAAGAAGCGGACGCCGAGCATCAGCGGCAGTAAAACCATGGCCGCCGGAAGAAAGGCGGAACTGCCCAACCCGCCGCGGTTGAACATGGCCCGGCGGGATACGATGCCGTAGACGGCGGCGGGAATGATAAAGCTCAGGAAAGCCAGCCCCAGGACGATAAAAAAGGTTATGTTCATTGCGGTGCTCCTCACGGGTTGAATGAGTCTGTTATAATATGGATCGGTTATTTCTTCAACAGTTATGTCGCCTGCTTTTGCAGCCGGGCGGCAAAAAAGCCGTCGATGCCGTCCAGCATGTCGGGCAGACAGCGGATGAAGCCTTCAGACGTAATCAGCCGTTCAAAACCCGGCTGCCGGAAGGGGTTGATTTCTTCCGCGGCAACCGGAAGAATCGCAAAATCGGGATGTTCCGCGACAAAACGGCCGATCTGCCTTTCTCCCTCGTCTTTGCTCATTGAACAGACGGCATACATCAGAATGCCGCCGGGCGCGACCGCTTTGGCCGCGGCGTTCAGCAGTTTTTGCTGAAGGCCGGCGCTGCGACGGACGTCGGCGACGGTGCGGGTATGAACGATTTCCGGGTGGCGGCGCAGCGTGCCGTCGGCCGAGCAGGGGGCGTCAAGCAGCACGATGTCGAACTGCGGGCAGTCGCTGAGATATTCGAGGGCGTCGGCGGCAATGACTTTTTGCGCTTTCATGTGCAGGCGGGCGAGGTTTTCCTCCATTGTCTTCAACCGCGCGGCGGAAACATCAAGCGCGGTAACGTCCGCTTTTCCGGCGATCAGCTGGGCGGTTTTGCCGCCGGGGGCGGCGCAGAGGTCGAGCACTTTCCTGCCTTCAACGCAGCCCAGCGCAATGACCGGCAGCGCGGCGGAAAAGTCCTGCACCCACCAGCAGCCGTCCTTAAAACCGGGCAGTTCGGCGACGCTGCCGGCGTCGTTAAGTCGGATGCTGCCGCTGCCCATCAGCCGGCCGCCGAGTTTTTCGCGCCAGTCTTCGGGATCCGCGCGAACGGTGATGTCGAGCGCCGGTTCCTCGACGGCGGCCTTCTCGATGGCGGCGATCTGCCGTCCGGAGTAGTCGCGGCGAAGCATTTCCTTAAAGGCCGGCGGGAAGAAGGGCAGCGGCGGCCGGGCGGCTATTTGTCCGCGGTCGCGGCAGATTTTGCGCAGTATGGCGTTGACGAAGCCGCCGGCATATTTGCCGCCTTTTTTCTTGGCCAGTTCGACATAGCTGTTGACGGTGGCGTAGTCGGGCGTGTGAAAGTAAAGGACTTCGACCGCGCCGAGGATGATTGCGGCATGCGGCGCGTCCGGCCGGGCGGGGATTTTTTTGGCGGCGTAACCGCGAATCACGCTTTTGATGAATTCCTGCCGGCGGAGCGCCGTCATCACCAGCCGTTTGACGAAAGCCGTTTCCTGCGGGGAAAGCCCTTTGAGTTCGTCGGCGCTGCCGCCGACACGGGCCGAATCGAGAGATTTCATGTAAATTTCGAAAGCCGTATTGCGAATGTCCACGTTTGTTTTCCTTTTCAGATCAATTGTCCGGTAACGGGCAGTTTAGGTAATTGCGGCGGCAAATACAAGTGCGAAAGTAATTTAACCCTATTGTATTTTTGCGAAATATATTATAGCCTTATGCGCAAAACCAAGAAATCGGACTAATTTTAAGATACGGAGAAAAAAGTTGAAGGACGACTGCAGCGCCCGTCATAACGGCAAGCCTTTTGCCGAATGGCGGAAAGAATGGGAAATGGAAGAAAGATATAATTTCCGCACGATCGAAAACAAATGGCAGAAGATCTGGGACGAAGAAAAAGCCTATAAGGTGGAAATTGACCGCAACCGGGAGAAGTTTTACGTTCTGGTCGAATTTCCCTATCCGTCCGGCGCCGGGCTGCATGTGGGGCATCCGCGTTCCTATACCGCGCTTGACGTGGTGGCGCGCAAAAAACGGATGCAGGGCTTTAACGTGCTTTATCCGATGGGCTTTGACGCCTTCGGGCTGCCGGCCGAAAACTATGCGATCAAGACCGGCGTGCATCCGGCGGTTTCGACCAAGGCCAACATCGAAAACTTTACCCGGCAGCTGAAATCTATCGGTTTCAGCTTTGACTGGGACCGCTGCATAACCACCTGTGATCCGGAATATTACAAATGGACGCAGTGGATGTTTATCAAGTTTTTTGAAAAAGGTTTGGCCTATAAGGACAAGATTGCCATCAACTGGTGTCCGTCATGCAAAGTGGGACTGGCCAACGAAGAAGTGGTCAACGGCCGCTGCGAGCGCTGCGGCACCGAAGTGGTGCGCAAGAACAAAGAACAGTGGATGATTGCGATTACCAAATATGCCGATCGACTGATTGAAGATTTGAACGAACTGGATTTCATCGACCGGGTCAAGTCGCAGCAGATCAACTGGATCGGCCGTTCGGAAGGTGCCGAGCTGGATTTCGGTCTGACCGACAAGGAAGGAAATCCGCTGGCGGACAGAAAACTGACGGTTTTCACCACCCGGCCGGACACCGCTTTCGGCGTCACTTACATGGTGCTGGCACCGGAGCACAAATATGTGGCCGAGCTGGCGGACCGGTTTGAGAACAAGGATGAAATCAGAGCCTATGTTGAAGCGACGGCGAAAAAGTCGGAGCTGCAAAGAACCATGGACGACAGCAAAACCGGGGTTGAGCTGAAAGGCGTTAAGGCAAGGAATCCCTACAACGGCGAACTGATTCCGGTCTTTATTTCCGATTATGTTCTTACCGGTTACGGCACCGGCGCGATTATGGCGGTGCCGGCGCACGACCAGCGCGATTACGATTTTGCCAAGGCGTTTAACCTGCCGATCGTACAGGTGCTGGAAGGCGGCGACATTGCCGAAAAGGCGTGGGAAGAAGACGGCGCCCATATCAATTCCGGCTTCTTAAACGGCATGAACAAGGAAGACGGCATGCGGGCGGCGATCGACCATGCGGTGAAAAACGGTTTCGGCCGCGCCAAAGTGAACTTCAAGCTGCGCGACTGGGTATTCTCCCGCCAGCGTTACTGGGGCGAACCGATCCCGATGGTTTACTGCGAACACTGCGGCTGGCAGCCGGTTCCCGAATCGGAGCTGCCGCTCAAACTGCCGCAGGTGCCGGACTATCATCCGAACGACGAAGGCGAATCGCCGCTGTCCAAGGCTTTCGACTGGGTTAACACCACTTGTCCGAAATGCGGCGGCAAAGCGCGGCGGGAAACCGACGTGATGCCGAACTGGGCGGGTTCTTCCTGGTATTTCCTGCGTTACTGTGATCCGCACAACGACAGGGAATTTGCTTCCAAAGAAGCGCTTGACTACTGGATGAACGTCGACTGGTACAACGGCGGTATGGAACATACCACGCTGCACCTGCTGTATTCCCGTTTCTGGCATAAGTTCCTCTATGATCTGGGACTGGTGCCGACAAAAGAGCCGTACAAAAAACGCACTTCGCACGGCATGATTCTGGCGGCAAACGGAGAAAAAATGTCCAAGTCGCGCGGCAACGTAATCAATCCCGACGACATCGTCAATTCTTACGGCGCGGACACTTTCCGCATGTATGAGATGTTTATCGGACCGTTTGATCAGGTGGCCATGTGGTCGGACGAAAGCCTGATGGGCGTATACCGCTTTGTCGGCAAAATTTACGGCCTGATGAAGAAAACGGCACCGGTTGAAGCTTCCGACGCCGATCTGCGGGCAATGCACAAGTGCATTCTCGAGGTCAGCGAGCGAATCGATCAGATGCGTTTTAACACCGCGGTTTCTTCGCTGATGACCTATGTCAATTATATGTCGGGGCTGGAGCAGATTCCAAACCAGTTGTATCTGACGCTTCTGAAACTGATTTCCCCGTTTGCGCCGCACCTGGCGGAAGAAATGTGGGCGCGGATGGGGCAGGACGGTCTGATCGTGGCCGAAAGCTGGCCCGAGGGCGATCCCAAACTGGCGGAAGAAGACACGGTGACGATGGCGGTTCAGATTTGCGGCAAAATGCGCGGCACCATTGAGGTGAAAAAAGACGCGCCGCAGGCCGAAGTCGAAGCCAAAGCGCTGGCGCTGGACAACGTTGTCCGTCAGCTGGAAGGCCGCGAAGTGAAAAAGATTATTGTCGTTCCCAACCGGATCGTCAATATTGTGGCATAATCAACGGAAGGGGAACGCCGGTTCCCCTCTTTTGCAACGAAAGGACAAGGTTTTGCTGTTTCGGAAAAAATATGTGCTGTTGCTGGTTCTGGCTTTGTGCGGCTGCGGGTTTGAACCGCTTTACGTGGAAAAAAAACATGACAACGTGTGGTATTACGGCGGCGATTTTGACACCTCGATCAGCCAGGAAATGGCGCAGATCAGCATTGAGCCGATTTCTCAGCGCTTCGGGCAGATCATGCGCAACGAACTGATCGATCTGCTGACGCCGAAGGGAACGCCGAAAAGCCCCAAATACCGTTTGTTCGTTCATCTGACCGAAAAACGCATTTCCGATCAGGCGCTGCGTTCGGACATTACCGCAACCCGCAAAATGGTTCGTTACAAAGTCGGCTATTATATGACGGAAGGCACCGAACAGGTGTTGAAAGGCGACAGCATTGCCTATGTCAGTTACGATATTCTGGCCAATCCGTATTCGACGACCATGGCGCAGAAGAAAGGCGACGAAGATGCGGCCAAAATCATTGCCAACGACATTGCCCTGCGACTCGGCGCCTATTTCCACAGCGTGATCACCAACCGGGGAAATCCGAATGATTTTTAAGTCGGTGCAGGTTGACGGCTTTGTCAAAAAACCGGACGAGAAGATCAGAGCGGTGCTGGTTTACGGCAGCAACGACGGTTTGCGACGCGATACCGTAAAACGGCTGGCGGCTGCGGTTTGTCCCGATCTGAACGATCCGTTCCGGGCAGCAGAGCTTGCCGGCGGCGATCTGGCCGCCGATGTTGGTACGCTTTACGGCGAATTTAACGGACAGTCGCTGACCGGCGGCCGCCGGGTAATCATCGTCAACGACGCCGGCAACGATCTGACCAAAGCGATCCGCAAAATGCTGGACGAAAGCCCGAATACCGGCAATTTGCTGATTCTGTCCGGCGCCGGCAGCCTGAACAAAAAGTCTTCGCTGGTCAAACTGGCCGAAGACAGCGAAGATATGGCGGCCGTCGCCTGTTACGAGGACAAGAACGAAGACATTTGTTCGGTTTTAAAAAGCATGGGAATGACTTTTGAACCGGCGGCAGTACAGCTGCTTTGTTCCCGGTTGTCCGGCGACCGGATGGTTAATCTGAACGAACTGGAAAAGCTGGCCACTTATATGGGGACGGCCAAAAACGTAACGGCGGAAATCGTCGGCAAAATCATCAGCGACGCTTCCGATGCCGCTCTGGACGACATCTATTACGCAGCGCTCGGCGGCGACAAGGTGAAGGCGCTGTCCTTTTATACCCGTTACGTCAACGAAGGCAACGAACCGGCGGCGGTGGTGCGGGGACTGACGTATCACCTGA
>OGHS01000570.1_pt1 | contig 16261 bp, 15 predicted proteins | sample 1571611 | NCBI WGS metagenome assembly OGHS01 (sample SAMEA2581944, study PRJEB24529) | metagenome | biome: Human gut stool | place: China | collected 2011 | reverse complement strand
CCACGCGCACGGGCTTGTTGTTCTCGTCGTACTCCACGGTCACCTGACTCTTGCCGTCCGGGCGCAGGTAATCCATTTCGCCGCTCTTGCGCACTTCGGTCAGGCGCTTTGCCAGCTTGTGGGCAAGGCTGATGGGCATGGGCATCAGCTCGGGGGTCTCGTCACAGGCATAACCGAACATCATGCCCTGATCGCCTGCACCGCCCACCTGATCGTTGGTGCCCAGTGCAATATCGGGGCTCTGGCCGTCAATGTTGGAGATGACGGCGCAGGTGTCGGCGTCAAAGCCGAACTTTGCGCGGGTGTAGCCGATATCTGCCACCACCTCGCGGACGACCTTCTGGAAGTCCACATAGCAGCTGGTGGTGATCTCGCCCATAATGTGCACAAGGCCGGTGGATGCGCAGGTCTCGCAGGCCACGCGGGCGTTGGGGTCGTGGGTCAGGATCTCGTCCAGAATTGCATCAGAGATCTGGTCGCAGATCTTGTCGGGATGTCCCTCGGTGACGGACTCCGAAGTAAACAGGTGTCTAGCCATTTTTTGCCTCCTAAATGTTGCAGTTGCGTGTATTTACCATTCCATCAAGTTTGTTCTGAAAAATAAAAGCGCCCAGAGCCGAAAGCTCTGAGCGTTGCACTCTTATCTTCCGGTTTCCCGCAGGATTTGGCACCTTACGCTCTCGCGCAGGTTGTCGGGCTTCACAGGGCCTGTCCCCTCAGCCGCTCTTGATAAGTCGGTATTCAATTGGTACGCCACATATTCTATCATTACAGCGTCAGATTGTCAAGATAAGTCGCACTTATTTTAGACATTCCTTTTAAATTGATGGAGCATTTCCCTGCTCCGGTACGGCGTGGCCGTCCCGGGCGGCGTGGAAAGCGCGCTTTTCCGCGTACATCCGCTGATCCAGCTCCACCAGAAACTTCTCCACGCTGCCGCCCTCGTACTTTGCCACACCGGTGGAGAAGGACAGCTGAAAGCTGCCCGCCGGAGCGGTGGCGTTATAGTGCTGCACCCGCTGCTCGATGGCGGTGCAGATCTCGTCCAGCAGCTCCTCCGAGCCGTGACGGATCAGCACCATGAACTCATCGCCGCTCATGCGGATGGCTACCGAGTTTGCCACCAGCGCCCCGGACAGGATGTGCCCGATCTCCTGAATGGCCCGGTCGCCCTCGGCGTGACCGTAGGTGTCGTTGATCTCCTTGAAGCAGTTCACGTCCATCATAATGCCGTAAACGTCCTTCTCCTGCGTGGCGTGGATGCGGTCCAGACAGTAGTTCATGTACTTGCGCCCAAACAGGCCGGACAACTCATCGGTATAGCCGCGCAGGCTGCGGGTCTGGCTGTCCACTAACACAAAAGCGATAGCTACCGACAGCCAGCCAAAGGCCATGCCGTAGAATGCGCCCTGCAGCAGCGTGCCCACCGCACAGGTGACCACAAAGTAGTACACCGGGAAGAACTCCACCGTAATGCCATCGCGCTTGGCCTTATGCACCTGCCACACGCTCTCGGCATAATAGCCGAACAGCAGCAGATACAGCAAAATGTTCAGTGGGCCCCGATGGTAAACGTTGTCCGCCGAAATGGAAAAGATCCACCCCGTGCCAAAAAGGTTTGCCACCAGCAGCACCAAAAGCGCCAGCAGCGGCGCACCCAGCAGCAGATGCCTTCTGCGCAGGCGTCCAATGCTGCGGTAGACCCGGAAGTCCACATACAAACACCACGCATAGCCCACGCACACGGTAGCGCCGGTGCAGACGGTGTTGGTGAGGTACAGCCAGAACCGGCTTGCCGCGCCGGGCACGCCGTCCAGCAGAAAGCTGATCGTCTCTGTGGCCTGTGCCAGCAGCGTCACCACCAGAATCCGGCAAAACAGCTCTGTTCCCACGCTGTTTTTACTCTCGCCGCGCACCCGCAATAAAAGCAGAAAGCTTACCAGCACCGCCCCTGTGCCATTGGCCACAAGGATCTCGGGTATATTCATTGCATTTCCTCCTCTGCCCGCCTTACCCCATAAAGCGGGCAGCCTCCTGTTTTATACAGTATCTATCTTATTATACACCCTGCTACACTCTGCTTGCAAGGCTTGGGCGTAAAAAAGGCCGCTGCACAGCAATTTGTGCAGCAGCCCTTGAGAGATCATCCTTTGCAGTTCAGCCAAGCCCAGAGCTTTGCCGAAATACATTTTTTGCAGAAAACTTAATAGCCCTTTGCCTGCTCGCCGTTCAGGATCTTGACAGCGCGGGAGGTGCCCAGACGGTCAGCGCCCAGTGCAAGGAAGGTCTCCATATCCTCCACGGTGGAAATGCCGCCGGCAGCCTTGACCTTGCAGCGGCCATGCACGCCCTTGACCATCAGCTCCACATCGTGGAAGTTGGCGCCTGCGGTGGAAAAGCCGGTGCTGGTCTTGATGTAGTCGGCACCGGCCTCGCAGACGATGTCGCACATCTTTTCCTTTTCTTCCTCGGTCAGCAGACAGGTCTCGATGATGACCTTCAAAATCTTATCGCCCACAGCCTGCTTCACGGCACGGATGTCCTCGCGGACAGCATCGTACTCCTTGTTCTTCAGGCGGCCGATGTTGATGACCATATCCACCTCGGCTGCGCCGTTGGCGATGGCAGTCTTGGCTTCAAAGGCCTTGCTGGCGGTATCCATAGCACCCAGGGGGAAGCCTACCACGCAGCACACGGGGATGCGGCCTGCCATATACTCCACAGCCTGCTTGACGTAGCAGGTGTTGATGCAGACAGATGCGGTGTGGTTTGCAATGGCTTCGTCACACAGCTGCTGGATCTGGGGCCAGGTAGCCTCCGGCTTCAGCAGGGTATGATCGACATGGGACAGGATCTCTTCGCAGTTCATTCTCGTTCCTCCGTTGTTTTACTTGCTGGCACGGCGCACCTTTGCCATGCCCACAGCGCTGAGTGCGATCGCAGTCACCGATGCCGTTGCACCAATGATGCCCAGCACAAGACCAGAGACCAGGAATGCAAACCCTTTCAGACCACGTTTCATAATACCGTACCTCCAAATTATTGTTTCTTTTTAAAGATAATGAGCTTGCTGAACACATAGTTCAGCAAGATCACCAGTACATTGGAAAAGACCTTCACGGCAAGGCCCCATATTGCCTGAGCATCGTAGGCGCTGGTGACGAAGATGGCTGTGGGGCCGTCCGCCCCGCCGATGACGGCAATGGCAGCGGAGCCATCTGCCACGGCGGCATGGCTCCCGGCAAAGCTGTTTGCCATGTAGAGGGTAGTATCCGGACCCAGCCAGCCCGCCACGGCGCCCAGCAGACCCTGCATGGCGGTGTCCACCAGCGCCGCCCCCTGTGCGGCAAAAAGGTTGCCCCCCACCATCATGATCACGGCATCCAGCACCATGGTGCCCAGACGGCAGGTAACAAAGGTGCCGAACTCCTTGGCCATGGCTTTGCCGGTGGTCTTGCTGCGGAACACGAACGCCCGGTTGGTGCAGTAGGCAAACAGGATGCACAAAGCGTTATCCAGCACATTGCCCCAGCTGTTGGCTGCGGTATAGCCGAACAGGCGGCTGAACAGCGCATACAGCACAATATTCAGCAGGGTGGTCAGCACGCCGAAGATCAGATAACTGAGCACTTCCCAGTGCTTTTTGAAAAATTTCATCATGACTATCTTAACAAAAACAGCCCCGCCGCCGTTTTCCCGGCAACGGGGCTGCAGATCGCATTGTGTCAGAAGCTATGCTTTTGCACGAAGGGCTGATTACTCAGCGTCGTTGTTCAGCAGAGCCTTCATGGACAGGCTGATGCGCTTCTTGTCGAAGTCAACATCCAGCAGCTTCACGTCGACCATATCGCCGACCTTCAGTGCGTCGGAGACCTTCTCAACGCGGTCATTGCTGATCTCGCTGATGTGGACCAGACCGTCAACACCCGGCAGGATGCGGACGAATGCACCAAACTTGGTCAGAGAAACGACCGGAGCATGGAAGGTGCTGCCGATGGGGTAGTTGTTCTTCAGCTGCTCCCAGGGGTTGTCCTCGGACTTCTTGTAGCCCAGAGAAACCTTGTGGTTCTCGGTGTCGATGTCCTTGACATACACTTCGATGGTGTCGCCAACAGAGACGACCTCGGAGGGGTGCTTGATGCGGTTCCAGCTCAGCTCGCTGATGTGGCACAGGCCGTCAACACCACCGATGTCAACGAATGCACCATAAGAGGTCAGGCTCTTGACAACGCCGGTGTAGGTCTTGCCCACCTCAACGTTTGCCCAGAACTCCTCGCGCTTAGCCTTGTTCTGCTCAGCGGTCACCTTGTTGATGCTGCCCACGATCTTGCGGCCGGAGCACTCGGTGACGACCAGCTGAACGTGCTGGCCGACCAGAGCAGTGTAGTCCTCGTCGCGGCGCATAGTGGCCTGAGAACGGGGGACGAACACTTTGACGCCCTTGACGTTGACGACAACGCCGCCCTTGTTGAACTCGGTGACATCGCCCTCGACGACCTCGCCGGACTCAGCTGCCTTGGCGATCTCTTCCATGCCCTTGCGAGATGCGAGCTTCTTGCGGGAGAGCTGGATGACGCCATCCTGATCCATAACCTTCTCGACGATGAGGTCCAGCTCATCGCCAACCTTCACCAGGTCTTCGACCTTGGCGGAGGAATCATCGGTCAGCTCGCTCAGCTTGACAAAGCCGGTCTGCTTAGCTCCGATATCCACCTGGATCTCGTTGGCAGAGATGCTGGTCACGATTCCTTTCACAATACTGCCTGCATGAACACGCTTTTCCTCGGATGCGTTCAGCATCTCCTCAAAGCTCATGCTGTCATTGATTTCTGCGCTCATACTGTTAAGTACCTCCTCAATAATAGACGATGGCGTTGAAGCCCCGGCTGTGACGCCCGCCGTCTTTACATCTGCAAACCATTCCGGCCGAAGTTCGCTCGCTGTTTCGACCGTTACGGCACGCGTGTGTTTTGCGGCGACCTGTACCAGCTTTTGGGTATTGGAAGAATGATGACCGCCAATGACAACAATGATGTCGCATTGTTGGCTGAGGTCTTCCGCTTCCTGTTGCCTCGCCCACGTCGCATTACATATTGTATCAAAAATTCGGGCGTTTGTATAGGCTTTTTTGAGAAACTCCGAACTTTCTTTCCATTTTGTAACCTGAAATGTGGTCTGTGCAACTGCAAAAAGGGGTTTTTGGGGGTCAGACGGGCCGTTCCACGCCTCTAACTCGGCTAAATCGGCAAAAACGAACACCTCGCCCCGGGTGTGCCCCACAATGCCCTGCACCTCCGGGTGGGTCTTATCGCCTGCCACCAGCAGCACCGCACCCTCTTTTTCGGCCTCGGCGGCAATGCGCTGGATCTTCTGCACAAAGGGGCAGGTGGCGTCATGGTACGGGATGCCGCGCGCTTCCAGTTCATCGTAAACGCTGCGGGGCACGCCGTGGCTGCGGATGACCACCTCGCACCCGGCGGGCACATCCTGCACGGTGTCCACTACCTGTGCGCCCTTGCGCCGCATATCCTCCACCGCCTGCGGGTTGTGGATCAGCGGGCCCAGCGTTGCCACCTTATGCCCCTCGGCCAGCAGGCCGTAGGTCAGTTCCACGGCACGGTTCACACCAAAGCAGAACCCCGCCGTTTTCGCCAAACGGATCTCCATCTCTTACGCCCCCATCTTTTCCCATGCTTCCAGCAGTGCCTGCTTGTTGGCACGGAGCTTTTTGGTGTCCCGGCGGCCCTCCATGGCAAACTGCATTGCGGGCATCGGCTCGCCGTAGATCACCCGCACTTTGCAGAACAGGTGCATTCTTCCGTCCGGGGTGTCGTACAGGATGCGGCAGGGCACAACGTCCACCCCCGCCTCGGCGGCAATGACGAACAGGCCGCTCTTGGGGGGCAGAAGCTTGCCCTCCTTTTCGCGGGTGCCCTCCGGGAAGATAAGCAGCGTTTTGCCCTGCTTACAGGCCTCCACCGTCTGGGAGATGACCGCCATCTCGTCCTTGGTGCCGCGGACGCACACACCGCCGCAGCAGCGGAAGAACCATGTCAGCAGTGCGTTGATTTCGAACAGCTCCTTTTTGGCAAACACCACCATCCGCCTGCCCCACCGGGTGACAACGATGAACACCGGGTCGATGGCTGACACATGGGTGGGCGCAAGGATATAACCCTTCGTCTGCACCTTTTTCAGGTTTTCACGCCCCTCCACCCGGATGCGGAAACCGATGTGCCACACAAGCCACGCAAGGGGCACCAGAATATAATATAGTACCATTTTTTATTCCTGTCCTGTTTGTTTTATCCGCCGATCCTTTTGGCGATGATCTGCTTCATGGCGTCAAGACTCTGCTCAAAATCCAGCGCCGAGGTGTCCAGCAGCACGGCGTCCTCTGCCTGTTTCAGCGGGGCGGCGGCGCGGTGGGTGTCCTGATAGTCCCGCTGCTTCACATCTGCCAGCACTTCCTCGTAGGGGGTGTCGATGCCCTTGGCCTGATACTCCTTCCAGCGGCGGGTGGCGCGTGCCTCCGGGCTGGCGGTCAGGAAGATCTTCACCGTAGCGTCCGGCAGCACCACCGTGCCGATATCCCGGCCGTCCATCAGCACATCCTGCTTTTTTGCCATGCTGCGCTGCAAGTCCAGCAGAAATGCCCGCACCGCGGGGTTTGCGCCCACGGCAGAGGCTGCCATGCCGGCGGCTTCGGTGCGGATGGCGGTACTCACATCCTCGTCCTTCAAGTAGATGTGCTGCTCGCCCGCAATGGATGCCAGCCGCAGCTCGATCTCGGGCAGCAGGGCATCCACCGCCGCGTTGTCCTTGGGGTCCTTGCCCGCGCGCAGGGCGTACAGGCCGATGGCGCGGTACATTGCACCGGTGTCCACATAGATATAGCCCAGCTCTGCCGCCAGACGGCGTGCCAGAGTGGATTTGCCTGCACCCGCAGGCCCATCAATTGCAACAGATACCATGATATGTTCTCCTTATTTATATATAGTACACAGGAAATTGGCTGCGCTGTTTTTACAGGTTATTCGCAAAGCTTTGTGCGGTGCAGAAAGCGATCTGCAGATTGTAGCCGCCGGTGTAGGCGTCCACGTCCAGCACCTCGCCCGCAAAGTACAGCCCCAGCGCCTTTTTGCTCTGCATGGTCTTGGGGTCTACCTCCCGCACCGATACGCCACCGCTGGTGATGACTGCGTGGGCAAGGTCGCCCCGGGCGTCAATGGACACCTGCCAGTGCTTGACCAGCCGCACCAGCTCCCGCTTCTGCTCCCGGGTGATCTGGTTGGCCTTTGTGGCGGGGTCAATGCCCCAGCGCGCCACCATGACCGGCTGCATACTGGCAGGCAGCAGCTTGACCAGCGCCCCCTGGGCGGCATGGTTGGCCAGCAGGGCAAAGTCCCGGGTGATGCGGTCGTACAGCTGCTCCTCGCTCAGGGCGGGCTTCAGGTCGATCTCCGCGATGTACCTGTGCTTTTTCATGTCCCCCAGATGGCTGGACGCGCTCAGGGTCAGCGGCCCGCTGATGCCAAAGTGGGTAAACAGCATCTCGCCCTGCTCGTCAAAGATGGCCTTGCCGTCCTCCAGCAGGGTCAGGGTGACGTTTTTCAGCGCCAGACCCATCATCTTTTTGCAGTCCGGGTCGCGGCTGACAAGGCTGACCAGACTGGGCACCGGCTCCACAAGGGTGTGCCCCGCCTGCTGCGCCAGCTTGTAGCCATCGCCGGTAGAACCGGTGGTGGGGTAGCTCACGCCGCCGGTAGCCACCAGTACAGCGTCTGCCCGGTATTCCCGGCCGGAATTGCCCCGCACGCCCACGCAGCGCAGTGCCGGGCCCGCCTTTTTCTTTTTGGGGTGACGCGGGTTTTCCGGCACCGCCGGGGCGGGCTCTGCCTCCGGCACGATGTCCTCCAGCAGCAGCTTTTTTGCGCCATCGTAGACGATATCGGCGTCCTGCGCATAGCGCAGCAATGCCTGCCGGATCTCCTCGGCCTTATCCGATACCGGGAACACCCGGCGGCCGCGCTCCACCTTCAGCTCCACGCCAAGGCCTTCGAACAGCTCCATGGTCTTTGCCGGGGGGAACGCCCCCAGCGAGGAGTACAAAAAGCGCGGGTTCGTGCGCACATGGCGCAAAAACTCCTCTGCCGGGCAGTCGTTGGTCACATTGCAGCGTCCCTTGCCGGTGACAAGGATCTTCTGCCCGGGCTTCTCGGTATGCTCCAGCACCGTTACCTGATGTCCCTGCCGCACGGCAGCACCCGCCGCCATCAGTCCGGCTGCCCCGGCTCCCACGATCAAAACCCTTGCCATCTGTCATCCTCCCAAAATCGCCTTTTAACTCTATTGTATCATACCAGAAACCCCGCGCAAAAGCAATGCAGCGCCGCAGGAAATGAATGGATTTTCGGTTCTCCCCCTCTTGACAAAGCCGCCGGGCTGCTGTATTCTTTTTACAGACCGTTAGTTTGTAAAAAAGGAGCATCCGCCATGCCGCGCAACAAATACCCGGAACAGACCGTTGAAAAGATCCTGGACGCCGCCGCCCTGCTTTTCCTCCAGAAGGGCTACCAGAATACCACCCTGCAGGACATCATTGATGCCACAAAGCTTTCCAAAGGGGCGGTGTACCATCACTTCCGCTCCAAGGAGGAGATCGCGCAGCGCGTCGGTGACCGTTTGGGCGACCAGATGTGGGAGCCGCTGCGCCGTATCCGGGACGACCCCGCCCTGACCGGGCTGCAAAAGCTGCAGGCGGTGTTTGCAGTTTCCTTTGCCGGGCAGCGGCAGCAGCAGATCGCGCAGACTTTGCCGCACCTGTGCAGCAACCCGCAGTTCCTTGCCATGGAGCTGACCAACATTGAAGCGCATCTGGCCCCGGAGTGCATTGCACCCATGATCCGGCAGGGCATAGCGGACGGCTCTATCCATACCGCCAATGCCAATGCGCTGGCCGAAGCGCTGTTCGTGCTGGCAGACATCTGGCTTTCCCCTCAGACGCGCCCCACCACACCGACCGAGCAGCGGGCGCGGAACGTCGTGTTTCAGCAAATGACCCATGCACTTGGGCTGGATCTTTTGACGGATGCACAGGCCGAACAGCTGGTGCAGCTGTGCACACCGGTCAAAGACTGAATTTCCCGGGCGGAACGCTCCGCCTTTTTTTGTATGTAAATACAGACCAACAGTCTGTAAATAAAAAAGCAGGAGGTTTCCATGAACACTTTTATTTTTATCGTCCTCGGGCAGATTGTCTCCCTGTTCGGCAATGCCGCCCTGCGGTTTGCGCTGCCGCTGTATCTGCTGCGGCAGACTGGTTCTGCCGCGCTGTACGGCGGCATCACCGCTCTGGCCATGCTGCCCGCCCTTGCTGGAATGCTGACCGGCGGCGCGCTGGCAGACCGCTGCCGTAAAGCCCGCCTGATGGCACTGCTGGATCTGGTGACCGCCGGTATTGCGGCTGCAGCCGCTGCCGGACTGCCGCATCTGCCCCTGCTTCCGCTGGTTCTGACAGTGCTGGGCAGTCTGTACGCCATTCAGGGGCTTTACCAGCCCGTGGTACGCGCCTGCCTGCCCCTGCTGCTGAACGGCACCCAGCTGCTGCGCGGCAACGCAGTCATCCAACTGGTGGATACCGTGGACGAGCTTCTCGGTCCCCTGCTGGGTGCTGTTCTGCTGGAGCACCTCGGCATCCGGGGTCTGCTGGTGCTCTGCGGCTGCTGCTTTGCACTTTCTGCCGAGATGGAGCTCTGCCTGTGCATCCCACAGGATGTCCCATCGGACACAAGGCTCTCCGTCCGTTCTCTGTGGGCCGACCTGCGGGAAAGTGCGCAGTTCCTCACCGGGCAGGCTGCGGTGCTGCAATTAGCCGCCGCCATGGCGGCTGTAAACCTGCTGGAAGTCCCGGCTCTCACCGTGGGTGTCCCGGTGCTGGTGATACAGACTTTGCAGAAAAGTGATACCTCCCTTGGTCTTGTGCAGGCGGTGCTGAGCGCAGGCGGCATTCTGGGCGGCGTGCTGGCCGGAACCTTCTTTGTCCGTCATCCCATCCGCAGCGGCACACCTCTTTTGCTGGCGCTCAGCGGCGTGTGCGCCGCGCTGGGTCTTGCCCTCCGGGTGTCAGTGCTGCAGTTCGGCAGCATTCTGGTGCTGGGGGCCGTGTTTATGGCCGTGGCAGCGCTGTTCAATGTATGGTTCTTTGCGCAGCTGCAAGTGCTGGTGCCGCAGGCACAGCTGGGCAAGACGACAGCCTGCCTCTCTGTGCTGGCCTGCCTGACCCAGCCCATCGGACAGGCAGCCTATGGCAGTGCCTTCCAGCACTGGGCTGCGCACCCGGCAGATGTACTGCTGGCAGCCGGGGTGCTTTCGGCGCTGGTTCTCTGGCTGCTGCAAACGCGCCGTACCGTCTGACACAGCAAAAAGGAGCCGCTGTTGCAGCCCCTTTTGTGGTTTGCTTATTCCGGCAGCTTTGCCGGGTCGAGATAGCTTTCGCCCTGCTTTACCTCCACATGGATGTGGCTTTCCTCGGCGCACTCGCAGCCGACAGTGCCCACCGTGCCAAGCTTCTGCCCGGCGGTCACGGTGTCCCCGGCCTTTACGGCAGGATCTGCCACACCGCACAGCCGCCAACTGCGGCCAGCGGCATCTTCCAGCACCACCACGGTGCCCCAGTTGCCCTCTGCCCCGGCAGACACCACCTTGCCCGCCACGGGTGCTGCTACCGCTGCCCCTTGCGTGCAGGCATAGTCCACGCCGTTGTGGGTGCGCCAGTCTCCAAGGGTCTTGTTATACACCAGCTCATCGCCGCTGAAGGCGTTGAGCACGCGCCCCGGCATAGAGGGCGCGGCGGCAGGCTGCGCCGAACTGCTGGCAGGCAAGGATGCGCCTTGCAGTGCCGAGGGTTCGCGCAGCGAACCAGAGCCAGACTGCGCACCAGAGGATGCCCCAGAGGGCGTCTGCTGCGGCACATCTGCCTTGCTGTTTGCAACGTCGGTCACGGGCTGCTGCCATGTGGTATCCTCCTGTGCGTCCCAGTCCGGTTCTGTTTCCGGGGTGGTCTGTTGGGTGGTGCCGGGGGCGTTTAGTCCATCCAGACTTTTTTGCAGTTCTGCCCGCAGGGCGCGCACCGCCCACACCCCTGCCGCAGCCGCAGCCAGCAGGCTTGCGGTCAGTAGCAGAGCAAAGCCCTTGCCGTGCAGAAATTTTTTGATCTGCTCCATGCTTGTTACTCCCATCTGTCCGTTTTGTGTACGGGAACTTTTCTGGACTTAGTGTGGGACAGCGGCGGGCGGTTTATGCAAGGGGGCAAAAAAGACACGCAAAAAGGCTGAGCAACCGCTTTTTTGCAGCTGCTCAGCCCTGCTGTATCCCGTTTTTGGTTACTTGCGTGCGATCATTTCGGTATAGGCCAGCACCAGCGGGCCTACGCCCTTGGCGTCATTGCAGACCACCGGCTCGCTGAAGTAGTAGGCCAGAGAGCCGTCACGGTGATCCTTGCCGCCCAGACCCGCCACAAGGCAGATGCCGTCCAGCTGCAAGCTGCCGTCCGGGTTCTTGGACAGATACCGGTCGCAGGTGCCGTAGAAAGCCTTCTCCGCCCATGCAGCCATGCGTTTGGGCAGATAGCCCAGACGCACGCCCTTGAGCACGGCATAGGCAAACAGAGCGGTGCCGCTGGTCTCCAGATAGTTGCCCTCGGCCTCCGGGTGGTCGATGACCTGCCAGAACATCCCGGTCTGCTCGTCCTGGAACTTGTGCATGTCCTCCACAGCCTGTTTGAGCATGGCCATGATGCCGCGATACTCGTTGTACAGCTGCTCGTCCATGCGCTCCAGCACATCCACCATCGCCACAAGGAACCAGCCCATGGCGCGCAGCCAGAAGTTGGGGCTGCAGCCGGTCTCGGGGTCTGCCCAGTACATCTGGCGGCTCTCGTCGTAGCCGTGGTAGTACAGGCCGGTTTTTTCGTCCCGCATGTGCTTTTTGATGTTCATGAACTGCTTGTAGCTGTCGATGCAGCCCTGCATCTTGTTGAAGCGGGTCTCGTACTCCATGTAGAAGGGCTGCGCCATATAGGTACCGTCCAGCCACACCTGCCACGGATAGATGTCCTTGTGCCAGAAGTTGCCCTCCTTGGTGCGGGGCTGGGTGAGCAGCTGGCTGCGGATGGTGTCGATGGCCTTGCGGTACTTCTCGTCCCCGTAGATATCATACAGAATGAACAGGTTCTTGCCCTGATTCACGTTGTCCAGATTATACTCCTTGGGGTCGTAGGTCTTGATGGAGCCGTCCGGCTGTACAAAGTAGTCGATGAACTCCTTGGAAAACTCCAGATACTTCTCGTCACCAGTGGTCTTGTACAGGCTCAGGCAGGCGGTGATCATGCAGCCATCAATGTAGTTCCACTTGTTGGGCTTGCCGCTGCGCACCTTCTCGATGTTCCACATCGGTGCCTCGGCGCTGGAATTGGCGATCAGGTAGTCCACATAGTCACCCAGCATGGACAGGATCTCTTCATGGGTCATGGGTCAGTCCTCCTCAAAATGTCCTACGTTGGCAAAGTGCAGCCGCTCGCCCTCGTAGCCCTCGATCTTCACGTTGTGCAGGTCGATCTCCTTGACGTTCTCGGCATAGATGGCCAGCTTTTTCACCAGCGGACGGTTGTCGGCCATGGCCGCCTGTCCCTCCTTGGCGTTGGGGTCAAAGGTGATACTCACATCCCGCATGGTTACCCGCTCAATGGGCTGCTCCGGCAGGCCGTCGAAATAGCAGCCTGCAAACTGGGCATCGGTAGCCACGATATTCTCCATGGTCAGGCTGCCCAGCTTGGGGGTGTACTCGTCCACCGGCATCGGCTCGCGGCACTGTACATAGGGGCCGTGGCCGTCCGGGTCGCAGAAGTAGAACATATTGATGACAAAGGGTGCCTTGACGCCCCGCATCTCCACGTTGCGGAACACCAGCCCGTCGATGACGGCGGTGTTGCCGCGGCCGCGCCGGGTCTTGACCCGCAGACCGCGGTCGGTGTGGTCCATCAGGCACTGGGTCACTACCATATCCTTGACGCCGCCGCTCATCTCGCTGCCGATGACGATGCCGCCGTGGCCCTTGTCCAGCAGGCAGTTGCGGATGACGGTATGCTCACAGCTGCGCTTCAGCTTCATGCCCAGAAAGACCTTGCTGGCCTTCATGGCGATGCAGTCGTCGCCCACATGGATGTTCATGCCGATGATGCGGATATACTCGCAGCTCTCGGGGTCGATGCCGTCCGTGTTGGGGGCGTTATAGGGGTTGTTGATATTGAAGTTGAGCAGGTCGAGGTGCTTGACAAAGATGGGGTGGATGGTCCACGAATAGCTGTTCTGCACCGTGATGCCGTGCAGGCAGACATTCTCGCTATCCACCGCAGCCACGGCCCGGGGACGCCATGCGATGCGCTTGACCTTGGGGTTCACCCACCAGTCGCCGTTTTCGGCATCGCAGTCCAGCGTGCCCTCGCCGGTCACCACCACGTCATGCACCTGCGTGATGTTCAACAGACCCGCAAAGCTGTCCAGCGGGTTGCCCTCCCAGCCGGTCAGATAGTACTCGTCCACCTCGTTCTCGCTGGGCAGCACACCGGGCAGGATGGGGTAGTGGGTGCGGTCGTTGTCGCCCAGCAGCACCGCGCCCTTTTCCAGATACAGGGTGGTGTTGCTCTTCAGGAACAGGCTGGCGGTGCGGTAGCGGCCGGCGGGCACATACACCGTGCCGCCCTTGGGGCAGGTGGACAGTGCCGCCTGCAGCCGCACGGTGTTGTCGGTCTCGCCGTCAGCCACCAGACCATAGCGGGCAGCATCCACAAAGAAGGTCTCGGCCTCGGTGGTGAAATCCAGCTTCAGGGTCTCGCCCTCGGCCTGCACCTCCACCGTATAGGCGGTGCCGGGCAGCAGGGAGAACAGGGAGAACACGTTGGTGTTGCAGGCCTCGTACACCGTCTTGCCGTTCAGGGCAACGGTAAAGGGGTGTGCCGGACGGTAGCACAGCTCGTTTTCCAGCTCGAAAACGGCGCTGCGGGTCATGGAACGGATCAGGGTCAGATTCATGCGAAATAACCTCCTGTGAGTTTGTCTTGCCCCCACGGGGCAGACGTGGTATCATGAGGAAAAGCGCTCTCCCGGCTACCGGGAGGGCTGTTTCCGGAAAGGATGCGCAAGATGAAAGCGGAACGGGAAAAGATCCATGCAAAGGTAAAAGCGGACACCGTGCGGCTGAACGGCAGCAAGCTGGAGCTGACGGCAGACGAGGAGACGTGCACCTTTCTGCTGGTAAGCGAGGGCAGCTGCACCCTGCAAATGGGAGAAAACAGCCTGCTGGTAAACCCCGGCAGCGCGCTGCTGCTGGGCACGGGGGATGCGGTGCTCTCTGCCGCCGGTGCATCCGTACCGGAACTGGTGGGCTGTCGGTTCCCGCTCAGCGCCCTGCACGAGCTGCGCAGCGCCACCCAGCGGGATTTTGCCCGGCTGTTTTTGCCCGGCGAGGTAACGGTGCTGTACGGCCCGGTGCCGTGGGTTCGCCGCCTGCGCACCCTGCTGGAGATGATGCGCGCTGCCATGCCGGAGCAGGACTACCCCGGCGGGCTGTACCTGCTGCTCATCCTGCACTATGTCGAGCAGGAGTGCCTTGCCGAGAGCAGCGCCGCAGCGCGCCCCCGCAACGAGACCATTGAGCAGGTGTGTGCCTACCTTGCCGCCAACTACCGGCAAAAGTTCTCCCTTACCGAGGTGGCGGCGCGGTTCTACCTTTCCCCTTACTACCTCAGCCGCCTGTTCCGGCGGGTGACCGGGCAGTCCATCGTGGACTACCTGAACAACCGCCGCATCGAGGCTGCGCAGAAGCTGCTGGAGACCACCGAGCTTTCCATCAGCGCTATTGCCGAGCAGACCGGTTTTGCCAGCGCCGCCCACTTCCGCCGCGTGTTCCGCGAGGTGATGGATATCAGTCCTTTGCAGTACCGCAAGAAGCAGACGAAATGATGTATCAACCAAAACACCCCCTGTGCCATCCGTTGGGAGCAGCACAGGGGGTGTTGGTCTTGGTCAGATGTTCTTATGGCGCATTAGCCCTTGACGGCACCTGCGGAGATACCTTCAACGAACTGATCCTGTGCACAGAAGAATACGATCAGCTGCGGCAGGATGGAGATGAGGGACAGTGCAAGGATCTTGTTCCATGCAAAGCCGGTATCACCGTCCATAGACAGCTTGACGAACAGGGACATGGGGTATTTGCCGGGGGTGCTGACGTAAAGCAGCGGGCCCATGAAGTCGTTGCAGCTCCACATGAACTGGAACAGTGCGCAGGACACCAGAGCGGGTCCCAGCATGGGCACGATGACCTTGTACAGGGTCTGGAAGGAGGAGCAGCCGTCAATGGCGGCAGCCTCGTCCAGATCACGCGGGACGTTGCGCATGAACTGCACCAGCTGATACACGAAGTAGGTCTCGGTAGCAAATGCGCAGTGCACCCAGATGGCCAGATAGAAGGGGCTGTCCACCCAGCCGAACTTGTTGTACAGCAGGTACTGGGGCACGTTCAGCACGACCTGCGGCAGGAACAGGGTGGCCAGCATGATGTTGAACAGCAGCTTGCGGCCGGGGAAGTCGAAACGGCCAAAGCCGTAAGCGGCAATACAGGCAGACACCACAGTGCAGATCACCTTGGGGATGACATAGCTGTAAGTGTTGAGCATGGCCTGCAGGATGTTGATGGAGCCGCCGAAGTTGTTCAGGGCGTTGCGGTAGCCATCCAGCGTAGGCTTTTTGATCCACAGGCTGATGCCTGCAAAGATCTCGCTGTTATCCTTGAAGGTAGCGCTGATCATCCACAGCAGAGGATAGATCATGATGACACCAACCAGGATCAGCACGAAGTACTTAAAGAAGGTTGCGATCTTATTCGATGCTTTCATTCCCATATTGGTCACCTTACCTTTCATCCGAGTAGTAGACCCACTTCTTCTGGCTGGTGAACGCAATGATCGTCAGGATGCAGACGATGATGAACATGATCCATGCCAGAGCAGAAGCCATGCCCATGTCGTAGGACTTGAATGCGTAGTTGTAAACCAGCAGGGAGATCAGGGTAGTGGAGCCACGGGGACCACCGTTGGTGATGATGTAGGGGCCGTTGAACTCCTGGAAAGCCTGGCAGATCTGAGTAACCAGGTTGTAGAAGATGATGGGGGTGATCATCGGAACAGTGATGGAGAAGAACT
>OGHS01000565.1_pt1 | contig 16327 bp, 16 predicted proteins | sample 1571611 | NCBI WGS metagenome assembly OGHS01 (sample SAMEA2581944, study PRJEB24529) | metagenome | biome: Human gut stool | place: China | collected 2011 | reverse complement strand
TGGTGGCGCAATTTTCAACTGGAATATTGGCGCACTTTTCAATTAGTATCTACAAAATTTTACAAAATGAAGAAAATGTTTTTGTTCGCAGCGTGTCTTGCCGTATTGGCATGCAGCTGTTCCGAGAATGAAGAAGGAACCGTCAAGGATGTCCGTGCCTCCTTGAAAATCAACGCCAACATCGGTGCTCCCGCTGTTTCCCGCGCGGAAAAGACCGCCTGGGAAGCCGGTGACAAGCTGGGTCTTTATGTCTGCAACGGTACTCTGGGCACTCCGTACAACCAGAATGCCGTCTATACCAACACCCCTTTCACCTATTCAGCTGCCGGATGGACTTCGGAAGAGATCCTGCTGGATGAGAACGAGGCGACGGTGTTCGCTTATTATCCGTATGATGCCACGCTGACCACCCCCTCCGCCCTTCCGGTGGACATCACCACCCAGACGGACCATCTGTACGGACAGGGCGACACCAAGGCGAGCATCCTGAACCGTAATGTGAACATCACGATGAAACATGCCCTTTCACAGGTCGTATTCCGCATGAAGAAAACGGAAGGATACAGACAGGAAGGCGTCCTTACCGGAATCACACTGAAGAATGTCGGTTCCGCCACTCCGTTGTATACCCGTGCCACTATGGATATTTCAACAGGTTCCCTGACAAGAACGACGGCAGGCAATGTGGAATTCAGCGCCGGCGCCACTCTGACAGACAAGGCCGTATCCTTTTCATCCATTGTCGTTCCGGTTGATGCGACAGCGGGCAAGGATATGCAGGCCGTGTTCACCATTGACGGAAAGCAGCTGCAATTCACCTTCCCGGCCGGAACAAAATGGGAACGCTCTTACCGTAATATCTACGACATCGTACTGGGGAATAACGGTCTGGTCATCGGCGGTGCCGATGGCAGTGGTGTGACCATCGAACCCTGGACAGACGATGTGAAAGGTGAAATCCAGCTTGTACCTGTAATCTGACTTTAAGGGGCGGGAAGCCTTTCTTCCCGCCCTGTTACAAACCATATCGGGGCTGCCAATCCCCCATAATCAGACAAAACGATGAAAATGAAGAATATTTTAAACAGCCTTTTCCCCTGGCTGGCCATGACAACCCTCCTGTCCCTGCAGGGCTGTGAGAATGAGGAAGGCACCGCAATCCACAGCCGTGATACCGTGTCCTTTGAAATTGACGCAGGGGGAGCACGGGCAACCGAGACAACGTTTGAGACCGGGGATGCCATCGGCGTCTATGCGGCAGTACGCATGTCATCAGCGCCTGCAACCTTGAAAACGTCCGGAAACTATGCGGACAACAAGCGGTTCGTCTGGAACGGCTCGCAGTTCGTGGCGGACGGGGACGCCAACGAAATAGCCGCCGGCTATGAAACGGATTATTATGCCTATTACCCCTACAGGGAAGACATGGGCAATCCGTTGGATTATAATTTCAGCATACAGGGGGACCAGCGGGAAGGCATCACGCTTTCCGACTTCATGTATGCGGCCAACAGGAGCGGAACAACCGATAAGGTCATAACGCTCGCCTTCTCCCACCGGCTGTCCCGGCTGCAGGTCACTTATACGCCGGAAGCGGGAGAGGCACTTTCCGGCGTGACCATCCAAAGGGCCAAGGCTACAGCCAATATCAACCTGGGAACCGGCACCGCCAATACCCTTGGAGCCACCTCGGATATACGGATGTATAATGACGGCGGCACATTCACTGCGGTCATTCCGGCGCAGGACCGGGATGCCGACGGTACATTCCTTACCCTTTTATTTGCCGACGGCACAAAAAAGGACTACACCCTTACGGCAAAGAAAGAATTCCTTGCGGGGCATACTACCGTAATTCCGTTCATGGGCAAAGAGCTGCAGTATACCTTTACCGTCAGTCCGGAAACCATCGGCAGCGGCTATTCCGGCGGCATCTATAACTACGAAACGGTTTCAAACAAATATTATTCAATAAACGGGAAGCCATTGCCCGGCACTGAGAGTCCATTGGATTACACGGTTTCAACGACAGACGTCTGGATAACCCCGGACAAGGCGGGCAAAACAATAAAGGTGGCGGAAAACCTGAATACCGCTCCCCGAAACGGCAAGGTCCTGTTTACCCAGGCAGAATCCGGAAGGACTTACATCCTGCCGGTACAACAGTCCTCCGCTACCACGCGGCAGACCTTGCAAATCAGCACAACTGCGGGAAACATACCCGCTGCCGGAGGAAACAAGGCTGTCACAGCCGTTCTCAGCACTTATTATAACGACCACCGGGATCCTGATAAAAAAGAAAATGTAACGGTTTCCCTCAGTGGAACCGGGACGGGATTCAGCCTGTCCGGGAATCAGGTCCTGGCTGTCAACAATACTACGACAAATGCCAGAAGTATTACCGTAAAAGGCAGTTACAACGGCATAACATCGGATAACAGCCTGACCATAACACAGGATGCCGGTGCAAAACAATACGCATCCTGGAGCGACTGGAGTGTAACCGTATCGGCCAATCCGGAAACGGTTGCAAACACGGGAGGTACATCCGTCATCACGGCCGATGCAGCCCGTACCCGTGCGTGGACGTGGAACGGTGTCGGCGGTTCAGGAGGTACGGAAACAGACAGGGCCACACCGTCATTGTCGGCAGCCGGCAGCGGATTCAGCCTGTCCGGAACAACACTGACAGCAGGCAACAACACAACAACATCTGAAAGATCCTGTACAGTCACGGCAACCCATGCCGGTAAATCAGCGACCTGTACAGTCAAGCAGCCGGCCGGAACAACCGGTTACGGAGATTGGAAAGTAAACATATCCGCCAGTCCGACCACTATCGCGGCCGCCGGAGGAACGTCAACGCTGACCTGCTCGGCTGCGCGTGACGTATATACCAATGGGGTAAAGACCGGTACGGAAACCGCCACACCTGTCATCTCGGGCAGTGCAGCCGGATTCAGCCTGTCCGGAAAAACAGTCAGCGCCGGCAACAACACCTCAACAAGCACGCGAAGTATAACATATACGGCAACCCATGCCGGTAAATCAGCCAGCTGTACGATCACCCAGTCTGCAGGAAACAGGCAATATGCGTCATGGAGTGCCTGGAACGTGACAGTGTCAGCCAATCCGGCCACGATAGCCGCAAGCGGAGGCACATCCTCCATCAGCGCGGCGGCAACCCGTACCCGCACATGGACGTGGAACGGTGTCAGCGGTTCCGGCGGTACGGAAACAGACAGGGCCACACCGTCATTGTCGGCAGCCGGCAGCGGATTCAGCCTGTCCGGAACAACACTGACAGCAGGCAACAACACAACAGCGTCTGAAAGGTCCTGCACAGTCACGGCCACTTCAAACGGCAGGTCGGCCGCCTGTACGGTCAGACAGTCCGCCGGCAGTCAGACAACGGAGTACGGCAACTGGACCACGGGCTCATTGTCAGTGTCCGCCAGCCCGTCCGGTATCGGCTCATCCGGAGGCACAAGCCGCCTGAGTGCGACAGCATCACAAAGCCGTCCGAAATACACGAAGTGGAACGGCATAACAACAGGCACCACCACAGAATACCGGAGTGTGGATGTGAGCTCATCCGCCTCATGGTCAGGAAGCGCGTCGGGCTTCAGCCGGAGCGGCACGACTGTCACAGTGGCGGCCAATGGCAGCACTTCATCCCGCAATTGTACCTATACGGCAAGTTACGGAGGAAAATCAGGCCATGTGACAATCCATCAGGATGGAAAGCCCGCCGATGTAATCACCTACGGGTACATATTCACGCTCGGAGCCGTCAGCGGTGATGACGTCGTCTCCACCGGGGGAACCGTCACCTACAGTGTCACCTCACAGAAGATCACATACACCAACGGCAGCGAAACCTCCCGCAGCAATATCGGCTGGTCGGCTTCCGCCAACGTGTCCTGGATCAGTGCCGGCACAAACTCGGCAACCGTCAGTGAAAAACCGACAACTTCCGACCGTAGCGGCACGATTACGCTGACCCAGAACGAAAGCGGAAGGAAACTGTCAATCACTGTATACCAGGACAGAAAGGTATCGGTGGACATAAACTAAAAACTATAAATATGGATAAACCATTCAATCATCTCATTATTTGTCTGACGTTTGTAATGCCGGTTGCAGCCCTCAGCGGCTGCTCCGGCCCTAACGACAGTCCGGAGCAGGACGCCGTCATGTCCATCAGCTCCTGCACGGCACGTGGTGATGACGGGCAGGAAATGTCCGTCAGCGAGTTCGGCATGTTTGTAACGGATACGGCGGGAAACCTGTATCCGGACAACATCCGAGTCCTCAACCGGTCCGGGAAATGGACATTCGCGGAGATTTCCCTGTCGGACGGGGATAAAGGCATATATGCGTATTATCCTTACAACCCGTCCTTCAGCGGCGGAAAGATGGGCCTGGACGCAAGGAGCCAGACAGACTATCTGTATTCGGAAAGGACCATGGTGTCCGGGAACGCACCCTCCGCCTCCATCACCCTGTATCATCTTCTTTCGAAGGTGACTTTCAGAATGCCCGCCGCCGTCACCGCGGTCAGAGTGGCGGATTACAGCTACTCCGCTTCGTACAGTCTTCTGACGGGCTCACTGGAGATAAAACCGGAAAAAGGCACAATATCCTCCGGGACAGGAAGCCTGCTGCTCTATCCCGGTGACAGTCCGGCCATGCACGTGGCGCTGGTGGCCGGCGGACATCCATACGACTTCGTCATGCCGGCGGCGGCATTCCGATCCGGAAAGGAATATGTCTACACTTTGAAAACCGCCGGAAACGGGGTGGAGATAGAGGACATCACCATCACCGGCTGGCAGCCCGGAGGCAATTATGAAGGAACAATAACTGAAAAAGAACAAGAAAGGCAATGAAAAAGAAAATTTATACTTTATCCGTCCTGCTGGCGGCGGTTCTTCCGGCAGGGGCACAATCCATCAAAAGTGACATCAACACCGTCCTGAACGACATCGCACTGCCGGTTTTCCTCGGTGTGATGGTCATGGCGCTTGCCGTAGGCATAGGAAAGAACTGGAGACTCATCAATGACGAGAACAGCGAGGGCAACAAGAAACAGGGATGGATGAACGTCGCCTACATGGTCGGCTATGTCCTTATCGCGGTGACCGTCATCAGCTTCTGCGTGGGCAAGATAGCCGGTGTCAGCTTCTCAATCTGACCTCCATGGAGTACAAGGTGCGCAAAGGGATCGAGAACCCGTGCAAGATACACGGGCTGCTGGTACGCGACTTCTATCTGTTGCTCGGTTACGGCGGATTCGCCGTGGCCGTGCTCCTGCTGAACGTCAAGAGCTGGCTGGAGGACGGTACGACAGGCGGTGAAATGCTTTTCATATTCGTATTGCTTGTCGGATGTGGTCTGTTGTTGGCAAGGAAGTTCTATAAGAATGCCTCAAGGAAGAAGTACAGGCCGCCGCATTGGGAGAAGACGGTTACAAACCGTGATGTGAGAAATGCTTTAATGAAAAAACAGATAAACTATTGACAGTATGGAAAGTGTTAGAAACTGGCTGGAACAAACAATCGGAATGCCAATTGATTATATATGCATCATTATCATGGGGATGCTGACACTGCATGTTTTGATAAGAATTGCCATACATGGGAACATGGAGTTCTTAAAAAAGTATGGCAAGAGTGGCAATGATACCGAAAAAAAAATCAATGATCCCTCTAAAGAAAGGAACGACTCATCGTCTGCATGATTCAACTTTTTTTTTTAAGGAGCTGCCAACAGTGTTTGCCCCCCAATGTAATCTTACCCAAACAAATCTTTGCAAACAGGAGAAGAATACTAAAGTAGGCAACACTTGAATATAGCACAAGAAACCTTGTCCAATAACAGGCCAAAGAAATCTGTATTCCTTTACTTTCGATCAGATAAAGGTAAATCAACTCCCCAAAAGCGAGAACAGGAATAGGAACGAATACAGCATATGGAGGTGGTTGTACCGGACAGGAAACAAGAGTGGTTAAACTGAGATATGCTCCGGCAGTTCCCGTAGCCAACATCAGTTGTACGACAAAAGTATAGCTACTGAAAGATGATATATACATAAACAAAAACGGATACACAATAATAGTGCAGGCGGCAAGGGAAACAATAGTATACCGTATGCCCCTTTCCATTTTTTGGTAGATATCTCCCAATTCATTTAACATATCATAAGACAGATCAAGTTAGACAATAATAGTGTTTGATTCCTGTGCAAAGATACAAATAACAACCGAATGGATAAAAAATAAACAAACAATAAGAAAATGGCAAACGAAGGATATTCCATACTGGATGTCATCAATGACGAATACGGTGTCATCCTTACCAGAAACGGCTGCGTGTCTGTAGCGTTCCGCATGTACAATCCGGAATGTTACAGCCTGCACCGTACCGACCTGGAGGAGCGCAACGCGCGTCTCTACCAGGCGTTCAAACACCTGCCCTCCGGCAGTTTCGTGCACAAGCAGGACGTGTTCCTTAAAAGGGAGTACGTTCATGAGCTGGAAGGGGACAGCTTCATCGACAAGGCGGAACAGAGGCATTTCTCCGGCCGTGAGTATCTGGAACATGACTGTCTTCTGATATTCACCCTGTCCGGCCTGTCCTCCCTGGCAGCCTCGTACAATGCCAACCCGTTCTCCTACCGGGAGAGGCTGCATGTGTCCGACCGGGAGAAACTCACCGAATTTCTGGAGGGGGTGAACTCCGCCATTGGTGTGATAAACAGTATCAGGGACACCCGTCTGGAAAGGATGGCCGCCGCCAGCCTGAGGGAGTATGTCATCCGGTACATCAACTTCTTCCCCCGGGCTGACTGCGACCGTGACATCCATTTCTCCGGAGAGATCACCGTCGACCGGGAGAAAGCGCGTTGCTATACCGTCTGTGACGGTGACTATCTGCCTGACCGCACCGTCAGAAGCGATGTGGAGGACACCACACTGCCCGTGTCCGGATGCAGCCTGTACATGGCGGAACTGGAAGGCCTGGGCGTGCACCTGCACTGCAACCATGCGGTCAACCAGATCCTCTATTTCGAGGGCTCGGATAAACTTTATGAAGAGTTCTCCCGCCGTGTGGCGGTCTACCGCACCAACAAGGGATGGGACAGGGCCATGCTGGAGCCGAAGGCGGACGAGCTCGAGAACATGCAGAAGGAGATCATGGAGGAGAGGCACCTCCTCTGCCGTGCCAATTTTTCCGTCATGATATGGGATGACAGCCCGGAACTGCTGGACCGGGCCGAGAAGAAGCTGCGGGAATACCTGACCGTCTCGGACTTCAAATTCTATATACCGTCCTACGAGCATCTGGCCAACATATACCTGGCTTCGGTTCCCGGACAGGAGAAAGGGCTTGACAGCGGTTTCCTGTTCCTGACCCCGCTTTCCCTCGCGCTCTGTCTGTTCATCAACTACACGACATTCACCCCGGATGAGGAAGGGGTGTATTTCAATGACCGTATTTATCAGATACCTTTGAAAAAGGATATCTGGGACGCGAAGAAAAAACGCATACCGGCCCGCAACGGCATCGTGGTGGCATCCACCGGCGGCGGCAAGTCCGTGCTGACACTGAATATCGTGCAGCAGCTCATCGAGCAGGGCTATATCGTGGTGGTGGTGGAGTTCGGGTACTCTTTCGGACAGCTCTGCAAGCTTTATCCTGAAATCTCGCTGCATGTGGACTATGACGGGGAGACACCGCTGGGCCTGAATCCCTTCGATCTGGAGGGCCGTTCCCTTGACAACAACAAGATAGAGGTGCTATCGGGTATCGTGCAGCGTTTCTGGCGCCGCATGTTCGGGAAGGACGAGGAGGAGCAGTCCGTAGCCCTCACAAAATTCATCCAGGATTATTACGCCACCTGCCTGCCGCCCCATTCCTTTCCCTCTTTCTACCGCCACGTGACGGAGCATTATGAGGATATTTGCCGGCGGAAGGACGTAGACCCCAATTATTTTGACCTGTCCTCCTTCCGCCTCATATGCAGCGAGTTCCTTCCCGGTGAACGGTATGCCAATGTATGCAGGACCGACGGAGTGCCCGATTTCGGGAACAGGCGGCTGGTCGTGTTCGAGCTGACGCAGATCAAACAGGACAAGTTCCTCTCCGACCTGGTCATGGCCCTGATCTTCGACGTGATTCATGACAAGATCCTTTCCGACCGGACCAGAAGGGGAATGATCATTTTTGACGAGTATGCCGAAACGGCGCAGATGAAGTCCAGAGGCGAGGATATCAGCATACATTCCGCAGTCGCCTTCTGCTACCAGAAGATACGCAAGGAGAACGGTGCGGTGATGACCATCGTCCAGAGTCCCGACCAGCTTCCCGATGACGAATTTACCAAAGGCATGATCACCAATACCCAGCTGCTGTACATCCTTCCCACAACGGATGTGGTATACAGGGCCGTGGAGAAAAGGTTCGAGATGGGGGGCGACCCCGCCCAGTGCAACATGATGCGGTCCATCCGCAACGACTTTTCCGGGGAGCGTCCGCATTCCGAGTGCTTCATCCGCTTCACCGGCGGCCAGGGGAGGTATGCGGTGGTGGTGCGCAACGAACTGAGCCGGGAGAAGTTCCTCGCCTTCCAGACCGACGGGGAGACATGGGCTGAGATTGACGGCTATTCCAGGACCATGCCGATGGAGGAAGCGATAGGCAGATACATGGAGAGACACCCGTCAAAGGACAGGAAATGAAAGGAGACCGTATGGAAAAAGGATTAAAGGGATACAGGCCGCTTCTGCTTCTGCTCCTGTGCGGCGGAATGACCTTGAAGGCTGCCGCACAGGCGGCGATTACCGACCCTCTCAACACCGCCCAGAGCACACTGACCGCGGGAAATACCGCAGCAACGGTGAAACAGGTGACGGAATCGGTGAACAGGCTCCAGACCGCCCTGGACTATGTCCAGAAGGTGTCCGCCACCGTCAGACGCGCACGGATGTTCACGGACCTGATAGACCGGCAGAACCGGTTGAACAGCAACTGCCTCAGGACGCTGGAAGAGGCGGAGAAGATGGACATGAAGGGGCTGCCGGGCATCACTTCGGCCGTGCAGGACGTGGTGGCGAACAACGCCGCCATCATCTCCCTGACCATGGACATACTCGGCAGTGACCTGAAAATGAACGACAGCGAACGGATGGAGCAGCTCGACGGATGTCTTCAGGAAGTCCGTCGCCAGGAGGCTTCACTGGGCACCATCAGACAGATCATGTCACATACGCGTACCATCAGACGGAATTTGGGACTTGTAACGGAATAGGAATATGGCATCAATAACAGAAATATCGGTCGAGCATATCCACAATGCTTATGAAAGTATCCGGGGGAACATCGCCGTGGAAGCCTTCTATGCGGTAGTGACGGGATTCATGGCTGTCACGCTCATCCACCGTCTGTATACGGTATACCGGGAGGTACAGTCCAACGAGGACGGCACGCCCACCATGAAGGATTACATGAACCTGGTGTGGCAGTATGTATTCTGCATAGCCGCCGTCGCACTGTTCCCCGTGCTGCTGGAAGCCCTGGAAACGGTGTTCGGCAAACTGATGGACGATCTGCAGGCCGGATTCGGCGGAAAGGTCTATGATGTGGCCGACCTGTTCCAGAAGCCGATAATCGCACAGTTCGAGAAACAGTTCAGCGACATGTCGGTAATGGACGTTGCCGGCGTGTTGCTCAATCCGGTCGGCAGTTCGTTCGATTATCTGCTGGCGTATGTGGCCGGCGTCATAGCCGCCCCTTTCTACATGTACGCGCAGACCCTGTTCATAGTCGGCAGATACATGTTCCTGCTCCTGCTGGAACTTATATCCCCTGTGGCGATAGCCTGTTTCTACAACGAGAGTACCCGGACGTATTTCCATACGTGGTGCAAGAACCTGCTGGTCTGTTATCTGATGGTACCGGCCTTCATCCTTGCCAGCAAGTTTTCGGACGCCATCGTCTGCGAGTATGTCATGAACACCTCGTGGAATGTCGTCCTGCAGGTGTTGTTTTCCCTTGCGTTGAAACTGTCCCTGCTGGCGATTGTGAGAGGCAGGATCCATAACCTTTTTTAAAACAACGGAAGAATATGAAAATGGATATAAAGAATATGGTGAGGGACTTCGCCTCACTGGGAGAGGCCAAGAAGCGGTCCTCCGTCTATGTCAAGGCGGTCAGCCTGTTGTGTGCGGCCATCGTCGCCCTGGTGCTGTTCTTCATGAACATGACCGTCCGCGGAGTGACGGACAGGATCCTTGTCGTGAATACCGGCGGAGAGTTCCTGCAATTGAAGTCCATGGAAACGGACAAGTTATACGAGACCCTGTTGAAGGCCCACTGCAACGCGGTGGCCTATTATGTAAACTCTTTCGACAGGATGAGCATCTCCGGAAACCAGGCGCAGGCCGTGTTTCTGGTGGAGAAATCCGAGCTGAACGCCATCTGGAACAAATACCTGAACGACCGCGCCTATGCCGACGCGGCGGACAGGGGTGTCATCTACAAGTGCGTGTTTGAGAAGCTGCACAGGGTCGGGATACGTGATGACGGTTACAACGTGCTGTTCACCTCCATCCTGTCCATCCATGATGCCGGCGGGGTCAAACGTATAAGGATATACAGCCGGGGCGACGCCATACGCACCACCCCGTCCTATCCGGAGAATGTGACAGGCTTCTTCTTCCGGAACTATACACAGGAATACGAGCTGTTGGACACCTCGGATGGAAACAAAGAAAGAAATTGAATAAAACAGAAGAACATGAAGAAGACTCAAGTAATCATTGTCAGCGTGTTCGGGTTACTTGTCCTTCTTGTCATTTGGACAATCTCCGCGATGAAAGGAAAGGAAGAGAATCAGAACACCGTCCGTCTTAGCACGGACAACAAGGATGTGACCATTACGGATGTGAAGGCCCAGCTCGAGCGTACCCCCCTGCGCAAGCAGGCGGAGGGACAGGGCGGGGACAATCCGGTGGACATAGAGCGTATGCGTCAACTCATCATCAACAGTGAGATGCCGCCGGAAGAGGAATACGGGCGGAAGGCGGATACCGCCTCCTATATCCTTCCCACACAAGAGAACCTGGACAGTATCACCCGTGAACTGCGGAAGAAGAAAAAAAGGAAACAGGAGAAAAAGAAGGTGGAGAAGAAGGAAGAGACAAAGGAAGCCCCTGAGGCAAGGACAAGATTCAACACGGTCGCCTTGCACAAGAGCAGCAGGCGGAACGCCATCCGCGCGTACGTGCATTCCGACCAGGTCGTGATGGCCGGATCCACGCTGAAGATGCGTCTGGGTGAGGACTGTCTCACCGATGACGGCCGTCGGGTGAGGAAGGACTCGCCGGTGTACGGGGAAGTGAGGAAGATAGACGGCGAAAGGGTCATTGTGGAGATCAGGACAGTCAATGTGGCCGGGAACATACTTCCGTTTAAAAAAGAAGTATATTCTTCAGACGCAATGGAAGGTATCTATGTACCGGGGAACGCAAAGGCGGAAATCAACAAGGATGCCACGGCCGGGGCGGTGGACGGGACAAATCCGCAGATAACCGGAGGCCTGGACATGGGCAGCCAGCTTATTGCCGGAGGCGTGAACGGTGTGGTGAACGCCACCAAGCAGGCCGCAAGCAAGAATATCAAGAAAGTGAAGGTCACCATCAAGACCAACTATGCCGTGTTTCTGATGGAGAAAAAAGAACCGGGGGAAAGCTGACCGGAAACGGCATATTGAAACATTAAAATAAAGATATGAAAGACAGCAGGACAATAACAGGTGACCTCATGGAGGAGGGAGTATTTGTATGGTGTGTATTCATGCCGGACGGAAAGGCCTCCTTGCATATGAACAGTGAACAGTATCCGGACAGTAGGACACACTCCCGTGGAAGGTTGTTGTCCCCTGATGTATCCGTACTGCATGAAATCCTCACACCGGATGATGCTGACAGGTTTCTTTCCCTTCCTGAATACGGGATTTCGATACGGATCAGGATGCGTGTCCGTTATCCGGGAACAGACGACACGGAAGTGGAACAGTCGGAATATGAACCGGAGGCATGCTTTCCGGCATGGCTCGTCCTGAAAGACGGACGGACCGGACTGTATCTTCATGAACCGGCTGACGGCCGCTGCCTTATTCCGGACATGAACGGTCTGCCGGGACTTCCCGGATTGAAGCCGGATGATGCACCCGTAAGGGTTGAACTGCTCATACGCCAGTCACACTGGATTTTCGACCTGGTCGATCCGGCACTGTTGAAGACCGGCAGCTGCTCCGGACGTTTAAAGCCGTGCCTACAAGAACATCCGACGCTCAAAAAGTGAAGTGCCTGTAAACTATTATAAACGGACCTGGGAAGTGACAATAACGAATGATAATTAAAAGAACTGTACGAAATGGAAGAATTCCTATCGAAAGACGGCTCTGTGACCATCTTGCTTTTCTGCTTTCTTCTCACCCTTACCATTGTTTTCCACATTTTGGGGTTTTGGAAAAGTTACCGTGAATATTCAAGGAAACAGGAAGAGGGCAATCGGAAGATGAACCGGACAAATGTCAAAGGGACAGACAATCAAATAGCAAACGTTAAGAATGCCGGACAGGAAATTCATCACGAATCAAATTCTAAAGCCGGATGCAAAGATAAACATCAAACTATTAAAATATAATTTATCAAGATATGAGACAAAACAGAATTTACATCACAGGGATACTTCTCCTGTTTGCTTTTTTATCAGGAAGAGCCCAGCAGCCCCGTATTGACGAGCTGGAGTGCAGAAACCTGAAGATCGGTTATGAGAAGACGCTCCATATGATATTCCCCACTCCCGTGAAATACCTGAACATGGGGGATGAGAACATCATAGGGGAAGTCATACAGGTATGTCCGTCCGTCATCCGGCTGAAATCAACGGTAAGGGATTTCAAAGGAGAGACCAACCTGTCGGTTGTTACGGAGGACAGCAGGTATTACACCTATTGCATATCCTTCGACGAGGGAGCGCAGGCTGTCTACAAGGAGGGCGGTACCATGCCGGAAACGGCGGTTCTTCCGGTTTCTGACGAGAAACTGACCCATGTGATCTATCCGGAAAAAATCGTGTATGTGGATTTCGGAAACACCACCGTACAGGTGGAGAAAGCGGAGAATGTGAACAATATTGTCGCACTCAGGGCCGTGTCGCCGTTTGCCCTGCAGACCAACCTTACAGCCATCACCGAAAGCGGCAGGTTCTATACGTTTGACCTGCGGTATGCGCCCGGATGTGAGAGATTTTCCTTCATTGTGGACAAACAGGACACCAAAAAGAAGCAGGTGGCCATACTGGAGGGAAGAGAGCGGAATACCCGGCAGAAAGCACTGCTTGAAAAAGAGATATCACGGAGGCCGAAGCTGCTGACCAATATCAGGGACGAGGTGGCCGGCATGAGATTCTGCGTGACCAATATCTTTGTGGACAATGATATCCTGCTGTTCCGCTTCGGGCTGCACAACCGTTCCCAGATCGGCTATACCATAGACTTCATCCGTTTTTATATACAGGATGCGAAAAAACGGAAAAAGACCGCCGTCCAGCAGCTGGAGCAGCAGCCCCTCTTCTCTTTCAACCGTCCGGAGGAGGTGGCTGCGCTTTCCTCATGTGACTTTACGGTCGCCCTTCCGAAATTCACCATACCGGACAAGAAGGTGCTCATCATAGAGATACAGGAGAGAAACGGGGGAAGACATTTCTTCTCATTATCATTAGATAAGGTTATATACTGAGAGGAAATCCTGTTCCCGGAGATTGTAGGAAAACCATAAAGAATACCACATGATAACGAAACTAGTTCTGTTCCTATGCCTCTTCTGTCCGGTACCTGATAAGGAAAGGGCCATATTGGAGGACGCACTCTCCCGGTGTTCCAGTCTTGAGCGCATCGGGGAGATCATGGACATCGTGGAGAGGCATCATCTGGAATACAGGATACCGGTACATCCCCCTGTACACCGGTTCCACCGTATCAGTTCCGCCTACGGATGGAGGAGCGACCCGGTTACCGGACAGCGCAGGTTCCATTCAGGAGTGGATATTGCGGCGGAACTTGCATCGACCGTGCATGCCGCAGCTGATGGAAAAGTCATATACTCAGGAAGAAAGGGAGGATATGGATACTGTGTGATGTTACGCCATGCCTATGGTTTTGTGACCCTGTACGGGCACTTGTCCGCCTGTTATGTTCCGGAAGGTGAAGAGGTCAGGAGTGGCAAAGTGATCGGATTCATCGGATCAAGCGGAAAAAGCACGGGAAACCATCTGCATTATGAGGTGAGAAAGTACGGAAGGCCGGTCAGGCCATACATCAGAAAAAGAAGAGGATTATGAGAATACTGGACTACATGGAAAGATTACAGACACTGACCCGTCTGCTGAAAAAAGAACATACAGGAAGTGCCGCAAAAATAGCGAAGGAAATGGGCGTACATCGCAATACAATCATTAATTACTTCTTAGAGCTCCGGGCCATGGGTGCAGAGATTGAATATGACAATGAACGAAATACATATTATTTCAAGAAATCTTTTGATATCCAACTGAAAATTAAAATTTAGTGAAGGGCAGCACAAAAAGGTTGTGCTGCTTCCCACTTACATTTGCATATTAAAAACTATCAAAATACAATTTATGAAAACAAATCATTTACATTACATTGTGCTGCTGGCAACCATCTTCTTAGGCTGCTCATGCAGTGAAGAAATTGAAAAAGAGCTCACAACCGGAAAGACCGCGGTGACTATCGAGGTTGACGGAGAAGAGGATGCGGACTCACGTACCGTATCGTTTATCGGTGGTACCGCTTATGGAGAGGGACTTTATGATGGTAAAGAAAGACCCACGGTAGGTGCTGAAGCCTCTGACGGATATGAGATAGACTATTTCTACGGGGGACCGTCAGATGAACCCCAAAAGTACAATTATACAGGCAGTGGAAGTTCTGTATCATATCAAGTTTTTCTGAATGGCAAGGATCATAAATTCAAGTGCAAGTTCAAGGAAAAGAAACGTACTTTGACCCTGACTGCCAATCCGACCTCCGGAGGAACTGTTACCGGAGGGGGAACATACAAAGTAAAAACCAATATCCCCATCACCGCTGTTGCAAAATCCGGATACACATTTTCCGGATGGACTGTGACTAAAGGAGATGCAAAAATTATGAATGCCTCCTCAGCCAGTACTACTGTGCAGTTGCAAAGTTCGAACAGTACTTTGCAGGCGAACTTTTCAAAAGCCGGTAAAACGTTCTATTTCTCCATCCGGACAGGAAGAGGCAAACTGGATGTCTTTGATGAACGTGGTGAAACCACATTGCTACCATCTGCTTCAGAAATAGTATTGAATCTTTCACCGGATGATGAAAACTTGGAACGAGGTGGTTACCTGATATCTCCAGAGCCGGAATCCGGTTGGAAATATGGAGAGGATGAATGGTATGTGAATGGCAACGGGATACCCTCCGGACAATATGGTCAATATTTATTTACGTACAATGATTACAGCCGTTATCCTGATGGAAGCAGATTCGTATACGATTTCAAAGCGGACAATCCTATAAAGGTGACTATACAGACTGGCATGTGGAGTAACAATTCTTTCTCCTTGTATACGCACGGTGATTTCAGAATTGGCTTTTCTGCTACCGGTCTGAGTTCCGGTCAGCAAACCCGTGAGTTCTCATATGGAGACCGGGTAACAATATATGCGGATGGTGCGGATTATGCCGTGCCGGGAGAAGGTGACCGCTGGAGATATAACTATCTGAGAGGTTTCTTTACTACCAGATGGCAGGCTTTGGACGATCTTGGGGAATACTCCCAGACATCAGCCGGTTCATATTCATTTACAGCGACAAAGGATATAACTATTAACATTGTATTCATGCCCACTATCAGATAAAATACAAGGGCTGTCTTAAAAAAATGACTTGACAGCCTCTTGTTATAATAGCCTTTATCTTGTCATACAAAATAAAAAAGAACTTGTAACAGAAGTTAATGTGCAACAGATTTTGGTTTTACGCACAAAATAGGCAGAATTCCTGCCTATTTTTATAAGTGTGGAAACATTCTACATCAGACCACACTATATGAGGATTATTTCCATTTTTTACATAATAAAAAAATGACAATTAACTGATAATCAGAATAAATATTCTTTTGGCATGGGAATTGCCTTATCATTATCGTAAAACAATAACCATTAAAAATATAAGATTATGAAAAAAATTTTTGTTGCAGTA